>JGI24695J34938_10001821_pt1 | contig 17417 bp, 19 predicted proteins | sample TergutCo191P3_FD_34938 | JGI IMG/M metagenome (IMG submission 34938)
CCATAATCTGATAATAAGTAAAAAACATTATATTTTCCAGGATAATATTTCCAATATCCTTTTGGTAATTTATATTTATATACAATATAGATACCATTTTCATCTACTTCCATTTGTTTTTCATTGAATTTTTCACTATCATATTTTGGGTAATTTACTTTACTACACGAAAATACTAACAGGATGATAAAAATGGACAAAATCATATTTTTATTTATCATTTTCTGCTTACCTCTTCTTAACCCATATTATAATCTACTTTATAATAATTTGTCAACCTTATTGATCATATTGCACATAACGTTCTAGGTAACTGACGTTTTGCCAGCCCTAATAAGGGCTTGCGCAGTATGGAATATTTATTCATAATTTCTAAAATTTTCCCAAAATGTTTCTGTATATCTTACATATGTTTCTTTTCCCCAAGAACTAAATAGGTTTATTGTATTATCATCAATAAAATTAAATGTATAATCATGTTTTCTTTCAAACCCACTATTTCTATTATCGTGATCCCACATTTGATTCATTACTGTAATTAATTTATTATTATTTATATTCCATGAACCTCTACCTCCTACTGCTGATTCTAATAATCCAGATGCCCAACTTTTATCACTATTAAATTCATGAAATGTAACATTATAATTTTCAACTTTAATTGAAACCCATAAACCTATTAATTTCTCTATATAAATATTATCTAAAGATTCTATTAAATATGCATTAAATACCCAACCTTCAATTGGATTATTTATATAAACCCATTTTCCTTCAATTTCATTAATATACACAATATTATCTTCTTCTTTTATAATATTTACTTTTGTATGATTTTCTAATAATCCAATTCTATTACTTTCAATATTTGGTAAATTCCTTACACGCAGTCCTGATGTTGCATTTACATACATTCTTTTATTCAATATATTATTATCAATTAAAGATTCTTTAGAAAGAACAATATTTTCATTATTAATATATTTATTATTTCTATTACAATTAATTATTAATAAAGAAAAACAAATAATTACCACACTTACAACTTTATTCATTTATACTCCTTCTTTATTATAATATTTCATTCTTAATTTGTCAATAAATATTTTAGGTTTATTCCAACTTACGTTTAATTACATTTATGTGCAGCTGCTATAATTAATTTTATAATTAATTTTTTCTATATGAATGAAATACACTTATTGTATCGACATACCTGTATTGTGCATACAATAGATCATTTTCAGGTAAAAATGCTTCCAGCATAATCATTGAATTATTTAAATACCATATAGCAAAAACATTATTATTATTTTGTAATATTTTATTGGGTGTACCATATAATTCAAAATAATAATTGCTAAAAATAGCGGAAATATTATTTTTTTCATTAATTGTTAGATTTTCTGTATCTATGATAATTGAAATACTATTATATTTTCCATCTTCAAATATTAAAAATATTGTAGAACTAAAATTAAAACATGATACATTGTTATAACGAAGCCATATATTATCATGACCATTAATTATTTCACTTATATTAATTTCATTGGAACCAGTATCATCTATTAAATCATTAATCCAAACAGTTTCGACAGCAATTCTATATTCAACACCATTTTCATTATTTAATAATTTTCCATTATCTCCATAATCATAACTTATATTATCCGGTAAACCTAAAATAGAAATAACATATTCTGGAGACGTTTGCCAATTTATATTAAGAAATATTTTTATATTTTCATCTGGATATATAAACAGGGGAAGAAATAAAAATATAATCAACATCCTCGCCCTAAAGGGACGGGGTATTAAACCCTCGCCACGAATAAAAAATAATTTATAAAAATGTTTCATTATTATTGATTATTAATAGGAACATAGCCGGTCCTTGAAACCAGCATCTGTCCTTGCGGCGATAAAATCCATTCAATGAATTCCCTCATCTGCCAATTGCGAGAATAAAAACCAATTTCCGGATGATAAACCATAGTACCAGAATGATTAAAATCATAATTGGCATATATAGCGTAAATATTTTGCGAAAACGGATAAGTACCGTCCTGAATGGTTTTAGCCGAAGGATAAACTCCGTTAATAGACAAAAGTTTTATTTGATCGTTTTGCGCCATTTCGGTTGCATATATTAAAAAAGAATAGCCAATCGCCTCGTTATAGTTTCTGTAAGATGCAACTCTGTTAATCATACTGCCCATTGCTGGTAAAATAATTTCCCGTGGGGGCTTCACTATTGGTATATTTCCCATTACGCTTTCCAGAATTGTTTGGCTTCCCGAATCTGGCGGGCGTTGAAATGCAATAATAGAATTATCGCTTCCTCCTAAAGCTCTCCAATTTGTAATGTTACCGGAATATATTCCCCGAATATCATCTATAGTTACATTGCTTACAGGATTATTTTTATGTGTAAAAAACACAAAAGCTTCCCTGGCAATAGGAATAAGCTGCAAATCTATATTTCTGTCACGAAATTGCTGAAGCTGCAATTGCGAAGGTTCAAAGCAAAATATAATGTCCACAGTTGCATTTAATAAATTTGCATAAGCATTTGCTGTTCTGCTTAACCTAACAGCTGATTCCATATCTCTATGATATCTGCGATTATTAAATTCCCTCCAATCGTTCCAATAACTATCTTTAAAAACTGCCTTTGCGAATGCAGCATAAAGCGGATAAAATGCTGTAGCCCCGTCAAGAAAAGGTAAGTTATACTCGATCTTATATCTAGCTCTATCATCAAGCGTTGCTAATCTGCTATCTGGATTGAAAGGTGAATAGTCCCATGATCGAAAATCTTCACTGACTTGAGGCGTTAGATCATAATAATAATCATCATAATCTGAAAAGGTGAATATAATCTCGCCTGTGTTTTCATCATGGCGCATATTACGCTCTTGTCTAATTTGGCCGGTTGGATCACTATATACTTCAGTTGTTATTACTCCTGCGATAACCAAAAATATCAAACAAAATTTATTCATATTACTTCCTTTTATATATCTTAACCTTCTTTTCCTTTATACAAAAGATTCGTTTCCGCATTTTGGACANTTAAATATATCTGATGATAATATTGTATTGCATTTTTTACATTTTTTATTGTCTGCGCTGTTATTATTTAATGTATTTTCATTTTGTTCTTGTTTCTCAATTATAGTGTACATTGATGAACCGCAGCCAGGACATACGCTCATTAATTTTAAATATATCATATTACATGAACTGCATTTTTTATTTATATTTTCTTCTGACACTTTTAATGTATTATTATTTAAATAATCCCATGCGGATATTCCTTCTCTTTTGAAACTCAATATACCATACAAAAAGATTACATTAATAATAAATAATAATATAGAAAATACTATCCCTTCTCCAAATAATAGGCTGACAAAAATATTTAAAAAATATGAAATGCAATAAGTATAAAATCCGATTATTTTCCAGTTTAATAACAGTATACAGGATATTATTGCCGGAATAACCAATAAAGAAAAAACAAAATGTATTTCAAATATTGCGATCAATCCCCAAATTATACATTGTATAAGTGATGCCCATAATGTCAAAGAAACAAACCAATGTCTTTTCATAAATATTTCCTCTTAATGATTTATATTAAATAGAACTAATTTCAACTCCTCCCAAAGAAACGTTTCCTGTAATCGTTAATTGAGGCGCATTTTCCGATGAAATGGAAAAATTATTATCCATATCTACTCCGCCCAAAGAGCAGTTTAATTGGTTAACGACTTTCCAATTTTTCGGAATGACCAAAAGAATGGCGCCAAAACTACAGCTTAAATCTACTACTGCTCCATTCGGAGAAAGAACCGCCTGATTAAAAAAGATTTCCATTGCACCGAAATTGCAGTTAAGCTCTACAGTTTCAAGGTTGTCAGCGCATATACGGCGGCTTATGGAGCCGTAATTAACTTTTATTGATTGATTGTTTCCTTCTTTTGTGTTTTCCGTGCTTGTTTTTTGATGATGACTCTTCCCGCTGTCGCCGAGTTTAAATTTAAAACTCTTTTTTATATGTTTTCCCGGAATCATTATCGCAAGTCCAACGGACGCGAGTATAGAAGCGATAACTAAAAATTTTAATTGTACAGCGGGCAGGTCTAATGGTATTTGGTAAATATAATATAACGCCGCAAGAGGTATTGGAAGAAAAGCAAATTGAAAATTAGCAATGCATTGTACTATTAATATAATCGATAAAACCGAAATTATTATACTGCCAAAGCCAATATCCATAAAGTTATCAGACTGATTAATTATTAAAAAAGCCGCCGCAAGCAACAAGAAAATCCCCCAAATGATCTTAGAATATTTTATACTCATTTTATTCTCCTTCTTTATTTACTATAATAACATTTAATTATTCTATAATACGTCCGCGGCGTTTAGCAAGAGCCAAATGACAGCCAAAGATTGGATATTCGTTCAAGAAATGTTACATTAAGATAAATAGCCCAATAATCCCCAATTTTGGCAAGAAAAACCACGCATCTCACCTAATTTGGTGATTTGTATTTATGTTTTTATAACTGTATATTTTTTATAAATGCATATGTAAATATGTTAAACTTTTTAGGAGGTATACTTATGAAAAAGTATATAACTTTAATTACCTGCTTTATGGGAATTCTTGTATTAACAGAAAACGCTTTTGCCCAGCCAGGATTAGCCGGCCAGCAGGGATTTACAGGTCAAGGCGGATTCGGGTTTACAGGACATACAAGCGGCAATAACATTGTAACGGGACAACCTGTAATGATCGGTCAACCTATTACAATCAGCGAAGCCAGAAATCTGCCTCATGATTCGTGGGTAGTTTTATCGGGGAATATTATCAATATGCTTCCGGGCGGCAGGCAGTATACTTTCCGTGATTCAACAGGTGATATCGCGGTTGATATCGGACCAAAAGAATGGCGGGGGTTGAGCGTTGATACAACAGACAGGGTTGATATTTATGGTGAAGTTAAATCACACAGGGGACTTATTCATATCAAAGTTCATGCTATAACAGGAACAGGAAGAGTAAGCCGTTTGCCCGGGCAGCCTGTTACAGTTTCTTCCGCTGTTTCAATCAATGAGGTAAGAAGTCTTCCCCATGATTCATGGGTAGTTTTAAGCGGTAATATCGTGAGTATATTATCAGGTAACAGAAACTTTTTATTCCGTGACGCTTCTGGAGAAATCCCGATTGATATCGGTAGAAAAGAATGGCGCGGGTTGATTGTAAACGTTTCTGATAGAGTCGAAATTTTTGGAGAAGTTAAATCGAACCGCGGATTAATACATATAAAAGTACGCGCAATCAGGACAGGAGTATAAAGTTTTGCGTAACGGAATAAGTATTGCGGTTAAAAGTCTTTTTAAAACTCGTGACGAATTATCTTTTCGCAATATAAGAGTTTCATTTCTTCCGGTTTTACTTGTTTTTCCCGTTTCTGTAATATTGGGAAATCTGCGATATTACGGCCACAGTATGGCTTTGGGCGGTTATGCAACTAACGAGTTAATGTATTTTGCGTTAGGAATCAGCTGGCTTATTTTAAGTTTTACGCCAAAAAGATTTATACTTCCCGTGCTTAAGCTGTCAGCTATTTTGTCTGTTGTTCTGCTTCTTGTATTAATTTTCCTGCCTATGGGGTTCATGCAATTTATGCTTTATATGGCTTTAAAATTTTTTAATGGTTTATGCGCCGCATGCGCTTTTTTCCTGTTCTGTTTTGTATTGAACAATGTTGAGCGGCTCGCAGGAATGGCGGTTATTCAATTATATTATGGATTTTATTATGCTTCATGGAAAATTTTCCCTGATTTTCATACAGCGGGAAATACATTGACTGGAGCTGTTTTAATGATCGTTTTTCTTGTCATTGTATTATGCTGCGATATCCGCCATAACTCCGGAGAGAATAAACATGAAACGAGCACTGACAGTGACGGCAAAGGATCGGGCGTTTATTATGTTATTGGTCTCGGTATTGTTCATTACATGATTATGTGTATGAGTAATTATATTGAATGGTCAGAGAACAGCGTTTCCAGTCTTGCTTTTGGCTTTGGAACAGTTATATCCATAGCGATTGTGATTTTTATTCAATTATTAAAAGGAAAAAACGCGTTATATATCTGGCTTATGTTCCTTGCTTTTACTTTATTCGGATTGGGCGTTCTTTTGCTTGATGCGCCAAAAGCAATTATTACCGGTTCTTTCTTTTATGGTTTAGGCGACAGTCTGGGTTATATAATAATATGTTACATGTGCGCAGGCGCCATAAAAAAAAGCAAATCACTTAAAATGTTTAAAATTTATTGTTTTATTTTCTTTTTGCAATATTTTTTAATCTCAGGAATTTTTTCATTTTACTTTAATTATTTTGATGAACCAAATAAATTTCTCGCGTTTGCCGTAGTTCTTGTTTTAGTCAGTTTATGCCTAATATTCATGCCATTTATTCAAAAGAAACTGTTTGACGCAGACTGGACAGATGGTCTATATCTGCGTGATGTAGAAACAGAGCAAATTAATAAAAAGGAAAAACTTAATTTAACACCGAGAGAACAGGATATTTTTACCCTGCTTCTTAAAGGCGTACCACCCAAAGAAATTGCTTACACTTTAAAAATAGGTTATGAAACAGTTCATCATCATCAAAAGAATTTATACCGCAAATTGAATATTCAAAGCATTCAGGAGCTTTTCGCCAAATATGGAGACAGGAGAGCATAAGGGTTTACAGCAAGAATCTCTGCAAAACGCTTAAATGTACCATATCGCAGGTTCTTGCCAATAATAATTAAAAACAGTAAAATGGAAGCGGTGTTCCAAATACGGAACATTTGCCGGCGTGGTGGAATGGCAGACACTGGGGACTTAAAATCCCCTCCTAGCAATGGGGTATGAGTTCGAGTCTCATCGCCGGCAGAAAAGTTATATGATAACTAAAATCTCAACGTGAGGAGCAGCTAAATGAAAGAAAAAATCCCAACCAGAATTTACTTAAACGAAGATGAGATGCCAAAGTACTGGTACAATCTTAGAGCTGTGATGAAGGAAAAACCGGATCCGATGCTGCATCCCGGCACTTTGCAGCCTGTAACCGCTGGAGATTTAAGTCCCGTATTCTGCAAGGAAGTTGTTGAACAAGAACTTGACGAAAACACTCTCGAAATTCCCATCCCTGATGACATTCAGGATTTTTACCGCGCCTACCGCCCTTCCCCGCTTATAAGAGCGTATTATCTTGAGAGAGCACTTGGAACNCCNGCGGAAATTTATTACAAATTCGAAGGAACAAATACATCAGGTTCCCATAAACTCAACTCGGCNGGACCTCAGGCTTATTACGCAAAGAAAGAAGGTCTTACATCCCTCACGACAGAAACAGGNGCNGGACAATGGGGAACAGCCATGTCGATGGCATGCGCTTTTTACNATCTTAAATTAACTGTATATATGGTAAAAGTCAGCTCGGAACAAAAACCGTACCGCAAAGCGCTGATCGAAACATACGGCGCAAANTTAATTCCTTCTCCTTCCAACACAACAGAATCCGGAAAAAAAATCCTTGAGGGCGATCCAAACACAGGCGGATCTCTCGGCTGCGCGATTTCCGAAGCGATAGAAACGGCTGTCAAAACCGATAAATGCCGTTATGTGCTAGGCAGCGTATTAAATCATGTATTGCTCCACCAGACTGTAATCGGACAGGAAGCGCAAATCGCTCTTGATAAATACAATATAATGCCGGATATAATTATCGGCTGCGCAGGCGGCGGCTCGAACCTTGGCGGACTTATTGCTCCTTTTATGGGAGACAAAATCCAGGGAAGAAACGAAATACGTTTTATAGCTGTTGAGCCTGCATCCTGCCCGTCATTTACACGAGGCAAGTATGCTTACGACTTCGGCGATACCGCAAAAACAACTCCGCTTATCAGAATGTATACGCTGGGAAGCGGTTTTATTCCCTCCGCGAATCACGCAGGCGGGCTTCGCTATCACGGCATGAACTCGACTCTTACAAAACTCTACAAAGACGGATTACTGGAAGCAAAATCAGCGGCGCAAACCGATGTTTTTGACGCCGCAATCCAGTTCATGAAAACCGAAGGCATTCTGCCCGCGCCTGAATCTTCGCACGCGATCAAGGCGGCGATCGACGAAGCGCTTGAGTGTAAGAAAACCGGCAAGAAAAAGGTAATCCTTTTTGGATTAAGCGGAACAGGTTTCTTTGACATGACAGCTTATCAATCATACAACGACAAAACAATGAACGACCATATTCCTGACGATGCCGAGCTGGAACGCGGTTTCGCTACTATTCCGCAAATTCCGCAAAACGGATAATCATAATTAAGGTCTAATTACCTGTCCGTTTTTCGCCGATAATTGAATGGGGGTACTATGAAAAAGTTTCCAATAAAATTATTTACGCTGTTAATATTAACGGCGTTTTCGACGGCGCTGTTCGCTCAGCAAAACGAGAGAACTGTTTCTTTCCATAATTTCCCGTTTGGAACAAGCATGACGGCATTTAAGGCAAGGATGGGAAACCCGGTTAATACCGATCAAGTAAACGGACTGCAATCTCTCATTTACGAAAATATTCCGGTAAGCGGCTATCGCGCGTTTATGGTGGCGTTTTTTTCCAATAACGGGCTGGAAGGCGGAACATATTATTTTGATACAGCCAATCTGGAAGAATCTATGAACTGCTACACTTCATTACAAAGAGAGCTTGTGGCACAGTTCGGCGAAACGCGGCTTTACGAAGTATTGCTAAGAGAACTTAGAACTTATGAAACATCATGGAATCTGCCAAGCGGATATATTTACCTAAAATTAAATACGCGCACAAACGATCCTGTCACCCTTTGGTATTCTTCTCCGTCTCTTACAAGAAGATTAAACGGCGGCTCTTAAAGAATCGTTCCGCCTCCAACTACAATATCTCCGTCGTACATTACCATTGCCTGCCCCGGCGTAATTGCGCGCTGGGGCAAGTCAAATTCAATCAATAAATTATTATCGCTTGTTTGCTCGGCTGTCGCGCTCTGCGCTTTCTGAAGGTAGCGCGTTTTTACCATGACACGCATCGGTTTTTTTATATCTTCGCAGGCGATTAGGTTTATATCTTTAGCATTCAGCGATTTTTTGAAAAGAGCGCTGTCTGGTCCCAGAGTGACAGTGTTGGCGGCAGTTGACTTTGCCGCTACATAGACAGGCGTGTTAGCTGCAACTCCAAGCCCCCGGCGCTGTCCGATCGTATAGCGAATAAGACCTTTATGCCTGCCGATTATTTTTCCTTCCATATCGATTATGTCTCCGCCGGGATATGTTTTACCTGTATATTCTTCTATGAAGCTGCCGTAATCACCGTCAGGGACAAAGCAAATGTCCTGGCTCTCCCCTTTTGCGGCGTTAATAAATTTTTTATCTTCCGCTATCCTGCGAACTTCATCCTTGGAAAGCTCTCCAAGCGGAAAACTTGTCCTTTCCAGCTGCTGCTGCGTAAGACAATAAAGCACATAACTTTGATCTTTTTTTTCATCAAGTCCTTTTCGCAGAAGAAATCTTCCGCTTACAGGGTCTTTTGTAATCCTTGCGTAATGTCCCGTAACAAGAATGTCAAAATCAAGCTGCCTTGCGCGAAGAAGGAGGGAATTAAATTTTATATGGCGATTACATTCTATACATGGATTGGGAGTTTCTCCCGCTTCGTAGGTTTCTATAAAATGACGAACAACGTATTCATCAAACTCTTCTGTAAAATTGAGTACATAATGATCGATCCCAAGACCAAAAGCTACGTTCCTTGCATCGTTAACATCCGCAAGCGAGCAGCAGCTACTCTCTCCCTTATAAAGCTTGAGCGTTACGCCAATACATTGACTGCCTTGTTCCAAACAAAGGGCGGCGGCAACAGAACTGTCAACGCCGCCCGACATCGCTATTACTGCTTTTTCAGACACAGTGATTTATATTTTTAATAATTCTCGGCTTTAATCGCGAAATACGCTTTTGTGTGCTTGCAAACAGGACATAATTCCGGCGCTTTTTTACCGATAACAATATGACCGCAGTTTGCGCACTGCCAAACCTGATCGCCGTCGCGCGAGAAGACAAGATCGCCGTTTATATTGGCAAGCAGCTTTCGGTATCTCTCTTCGTGATCTTTTTCGATTTTTCCTACCATCTCAAATAAACCGGCGATTTGCGTAAAACCTTCTTCTTTCGCAGTCTTCGCAAAACCCGCATACATATCTGTCCATTCAAAATTTTCGCCGTCAGCGGCAGCTTTTAAATTTTCGGTTGTAACCGGAACATCATTGTTATGAAGAAATTTAAACCAAATCTTGGCGTGTTCCTTCTCGTTATGAGCAGTTTCACGGAATATCGCCGCAATCTGCTCATAGCCTTCTTTTTCCGCTTTTGACGCGAAATACTGATACTTTACGTGAGCCTGTGATTCACCGGCAAACGCATCCTTTAAATTCTGTTCTGTTTTTGAACCTTTTAATTCAGCCATAGTATCCTCCTGTGGTCTTTGTATTATACCGAAAAATCGGCTAATCTACAAGTTACTTTTTACCGACCCTGCACATCCAATATGAAAAAGCCGCTCCCGCAATGAAAGTAAAAACACAAACAATAGTACCAATCTGAAAATAATTATAAAATCCGCTTTCCTGCTGCCAGCCTGACGCGATCGCGGCAATAAGAACAGCAGAAGCCAGAACAAACCCGATTATTACATGGAAAAAACCTGTAAACACTTTTTTTAGCAGGAACTCAACGCCTTTGGAAAAAGGAAAAACAAAAATAACAAGCCCGAGCGCAAACGGAATTAAAATAGAAACATTTACCGTTTTATAAGCATCGATCATCTGTCCGTACAAACCAAAAAGCACAAGAAAATTCGACGAGCTGAAACCGGGGATAAGAGCGATAAACGCGACAATTCCTCCTGATATAAAAGCGGATACAGGATTTAACTCAAGCTGCCCGAGCGCCCAGCCGCCGGAAAAAAGCAGGAAAAACGCCGCGAAAATAAAAGTACAAACCAGAATTGCGACATGAAAAGGCTTTCTTCCTTTTTCTCCCGATCTCTGCCATAACTCAGGGATTGTACCGATGATTGCGCCTACAAAGAACCATAAAAACGGAGTTAGATAATTTTCTTTTAAAAAACTAATGGGATGCGAAACAAGATATATACCCAAAAGCGCGCCAAGTCCTACCGGAATAAAAAATAAAATATTTTTTAAAAAATCTTTGGTAATGTTCGCTATAAAGCTTACGATTTTTTCGTACAAACCAAAAACAACTGCAAGCGCCGCTCCGCTGATTCCCGGAAGAACAAAGTCCATACCCATTGTAGCGCCTTTCAAGAATCGTACAAACCAATCAATAATTTTTGTAATCATTTTTTCTCCTTTTCTTACCATAACGGCGACGGATACACGCCGGAAGTTGTCATTTCGTCCAGTTTTTTAACAGCCGCTTCCCTGTCTTCTTTGTAAGTAACTCCAAACCAGTCAGAATCGGCGGGAAGAACTTTTACTTTGCAAATATTCTGCTTAATAAAAAAATCAACAGCTTTTGGAATAAAACACTCGCTCTTTATCTGCCCGGCAGGGTCCGCCGCAAATGTTTCAAGGTAATTATTAAAATAATATTGAAAATCCGGCAATAGGCTTACAGGGAATCCCCAAAAGTTCATTGAGACGGGAGTATCAGGCGCAAGTTCACGAATAGAACCGTCAGGAGATGTATTAATAACACGGTTGTCTTTTTTTTGGATTGAAGTAAGCTCATCAACGCCTGAAAGAAAACCTCCGTTTACTTCACAAACACCGCGCGCTACAGTCCCCTGTGGACTTAAAGTTTTTTCCAGTCTGTATGGAACAATGGAAGGCGTTTTCGCCTCTTCGCCGGCAAGATATTTGCCCATAACGGCAAACGCTTCTCTTCCGTAAAAATCATCGGCGTTAATTACAGTAAACGGAGCGTCAAGTTTATCGGCTGCGCATAACAAAGCGTGCCCCGTACCCCAGGGTTTTGTACGCCCTGCTTCCTGCGCCGCCTTAAAAATATCATGCGGAATCAAACTGTCAGGCTCCTGAAAAGCCAAATCGTATTTTACTTTTGATTCCATTCTTGCAAGCACAAGATCATTAAAATCTTTTTCGATATCACGGCGGATAATAAAAACAATTTTTTCAAATCCCGATTTAACGGCATCAAACACGGAATAATCAAGCAGCACTTCACCTTTTCTTCCAATTTTATCCATTTGCTTAAGTCCGCCGTAACGGCTTCCCATTCCCGCGGCAAGCACAACCAGAATCGGTCCTTTCATATTTACTCCTTACCAGTTTTAATATATGTAATGATAGAAAAATTTTCATAATTAACTGTATCAATTTTTTTCCAGCTGTCATTAATTTTTGGAAAAAAAGTATCGCCTTCATAATTACCGGGAATTAAAGTTAAATCGATCTTTGTCGCAAACGGCATCGCTTGCGCGTAAATAGATTCACCGCCGATAATAAAAATCTTTTCGTAATTGGAACATGATTCTACAGCGGAAGTTAAAGAATTAAAAACATTTATTTCCCGCCAGGCGGAAGGGCGTCTGCTTTCTTTATTTAATGTCTCGGAAATAATTATATTTAATCTGCCGGGCAGAGGTTTTACAGGCAGCGATTCCCATGTTTTTCTTCCCATAATGCAAGGATGACCAATCGTCATTTCCTTAAAATGCGCAAGGTTTCCTTTTATACTCCAGGGCATCTTGTTATCCTTGCCAATAACTCCATTTTCAGCCATCGCCGCAATAATTATTATCTCTTGTTTCATAACTTTTCTCTTTTGTTCGTGTTTGTTGGTGTGGTTCGTGGAAAAATTCTTCTCATATACTTACACCGCTATCTCAAATTTTATCGCGGGATGCGGATCATATCCTTCAACGACAGTATCATTGTAATGCCAATCAAAAATCGATGTAAAATTTTCTGTCTTTATTTGCGGCAGCGGCTTTGGCTTTCGCAGCAACTGTAAGCTGATATCATTTATATGGTTCACATAAATATGCGTGTCTCCCAAAAAGCCGATTAGCCTTCCTTCGCCAAGATTTGCTTCTTTAGCAAGCAAGTGCAAAAGACAACCGTAACTTGCGATATTAAAGGGAAGCCCAAGGGCGACATCGACAGAGCGCTGGTTCCAAAGCAGATTTAATTTACCATCGAGTACCGTTATCTGAAAACTGTAATGACAGGGCGGCAATGCCATGCGCGAAAGATCGCAGGGGTTCCATGCGCTTACAATCATGCGGCGATCGTCAGGGTTTTTTTTAAGAGTTTCTGCAAGTTTTTTTAATTGATCAAAACCCTGTCCCTGCGCCGCTTTATTGAACGCCGTATATTTAGCGCCAAAGTTGCGCCACTGCCAGCCGTAAATTGGACCAAGCTCGCGTTCATTCATCATTTTAATTTTTGTTTGTTCATCGTTGCCGTAGGGAACAACATCGGGGCTGCACCATTCGTCCCAAATACTATTTTTTTGCTCCCTCAGCCATTCCTTATCGGTATATCCCCGTATAAAAAACTCAAGCTCCGAGCGAACCATCTTAAAAGGCACTTTTTTTGTCGTTAAAAGCGGAAAACCATCAGCCATGTCATGCTCAAACATGGTTCCGGCAATTGTAAGAGCGTCAACACCGGTGCGATTGTTCTTGCGAAAACCCTTATCAAGAATTTTTTGTACAATGTCGAGGTACGCTTTCATCTGTAGTAGTATATACCAATTAAATGGCATATACTACCTTCATGAACAAACCAAACCTGACATGGACAGAAGAAAGCCGAAAAAAAATAACTGACTGCAGGATTTTTTCCGTATGGGAATCGTATTGCAAAGCGCCTAAGCCAGAACACAACGACGGAAAAGCACAGCCGTTTACTGTGCTTGAGACAAAGGACTGGGCTATTGTTATTCCTGTTATCGAAACCGATGAAGGTAAAAAGTTTTTAATGGTGTGGCAATGGCGGCACGGTTCCAATTGTTTAAGCCTTGAGTTTCCCGGCGGTGTTTTTGAACCTGGTGAACATCCCGAGGAAGCGGCAGCCAGAGAGTTATACGAAGAGACGGGCTACAAGCCGCAAAAGATAAAAAAAATCGGAGAGTTCAGCCCAAACCCGGCGTTCATGTCAAACACGGTTCATTTTTTTCTCGCAGAGGATTTGATCAATACAGGCAAACAGGAATTGGACGAAGACGAGTTTGTAGAAATCGATCTGGTTAGCGCCGATGAAGTTATAAAAAACATGGGAAGCGCCCCGTACGTTCATGCGCTAATGGGAACCGCTCTTTCCTTATACCACAAAGCATAAAAAAACACGGGCGATTACACCCGTGTTTTCATTATTAAACCAGTTGTTACGGTCTTACCCTTAGAACAGGAGGATTTCCGTTCTGGGTTCCTGCTGCACTGTTCGGCTGCCACATACCCTGACGTGTTTCGCCGGGGCGGTTTGGAATATCCAGCACCATGCCAGGCTCGATTAAATCAGGATTGTTTGGATCAGGCAATTTACTTTTATTTGCTTCGTATAATTCTCTCCATCTCCAGGGATCGCCGTAAACCCATGGATAACCGGCAATATTCCAGAGACAATCTCTTTCTACTCTCCAGGTTCTTACAGTGTATTGCCTTGGTAATCCTGTTGCAGAAGCAGCTGCCGCCGTTCTTGTGTCTGAAGTAACCTGATTTCCGGCAAATGCCGCAAAAATCTCGATGGCTTTAATCGAGGAGACGATTGAATCACCCCATTCATCTTCCATATGAAACGCAAGCGCCGCTTCGTATTGTTCTACGCCTTCCCGATAATTGTTGGGAAATCTTGCCGCGACATTGTTGTTGTCCGCCCATGTTTTAAGGCGTCCAGCCTCAACGATTAGTTGATTTGAAACATATTCATCGGAAAGATACGCAAAACGAATCGCTTCACGGGCAAAATTCGCGGAAGCATCATAATCGCCGAACTCATACATTTCCATAGCCAGTCTGCTTGCGCGAAGGCTTTGTATATAGAATTGATTGTTGGCGATACTTTCCGGAATCGCCAGTTCTTCATCGTCAACCTCAACCGCAAAAAACGTGACGGATTTAAAAACCGGGATCTTTATATCCAGTCCTGAAAAGTTAATTTCCGCAAATGTTGAAACCGTAAAAAACAAGGATAAAAACAATACGATAGAAATTTTTCGGATCATCTGGAGCCTCCTTCTATAATTCTTTCAGCCTCTGTGGCTGCGCCGCTGCTTTCTTCTATTTTTTCTTCCGCAATTCTAATTATTTCTTCCGCTCTTTGCCGCTTCTCTTCTGTTTCCTTTCTGGCAATTGCAAACATCGCCTCAGCTTCTACATACGAAAGTCCGGCAATATTGAAATTCTGCGCAGCCAGGCTTTCATCTGCGCGGACAAAGATCATTTCCGCTTCACGGAATGTATTGCGGGACGCGACATTCGCTCTTTCCGCTATTGCCGCTTCTCTTTCAGCGGCTGCGGCATTTCTGCGGACAGTCGCATAGGCGGTCCATCCGTTTGCCAATACCAGATTGTATCGAAGCAGAGCTTCTTCCGCATTGGAAATCGCTTCTGCCTTTTTACCGGCATCAAAAGATTCAATAGCCGATTGAGCGACTTCATCAGCTCTTAGAAAGTTTTCCGCGTCATATTGGGTAAAACCGCGATCGATAATTTCCTGTCTTGCCAAAAACACGCGGGCGCCCATACCAAGTGTTTCGTACTCGGCTAAAGCGGCGGCTACAGATTCTCTGGCTCCGTAATAATCTTCCGCTTCGTATTTTGCCTTCGCGTCAAGAGCCAAATCATCAGCTTTTTTCAGGTATTCGGGGAAGACTCCCGCGAAACCGGAATTTACTAACGGCTCTCTTGCGGCTAATATCTCATCTTCCCTTGCCTGAGCATAAAGCGGGATTGTCTTTTTAAAGAGTTCATCAAAAGCATCGGCAACTGCCGTATACTCTGCCGGACTTCCGGCGGATTGATACCGGCTCTCAAGCTCTTCCCATTCACTTGGAAAATATGCCGGACTTTCAAAATCCATTGCTCGCTGTCTTGATTGATCCGCTCTGTTCTTTGCGGGATCAGTAGCCGGTCTGCTGGCTGCCGCTGACGGCTCCGGCGTAGATTTACAGGAAACGAGTATCGATGCCGCCGATATCAGTATAATCAGAAGGAAAAATATTTTATTTCTCATCAGGCCCTCCTTGTTGGAACCGGGATTTTTAACTTCGGACTTAGAGTATACATCCATTAAATCAAATTTTCAAGACAGTTTTAATTAATTTTATATTGCTTATATGATATGTTATATATGGAAAATCAAAAATTAAGAGGTATATCACATGGAAAGTTTTAGTTTTGAAATCGTAAAGCATTTTGGGGTAATTTCGCAGGAAAAAACAGGCTGGCAAAAGGAGCTTAATTTGGTTTCATGGAGCGGCAGGGCTCCAAAACTCGATATAAGGGACTGGTCTCCGGATCACCAGAAAATGGGCAAAGGAGTTACTTTATCCGAAGGCGAAGCGGCGGCGCTTGCGGAACTGCTTGTACCGGCTCTCTCTAAACCAGCAGAATAGGAAGAATTTACCACTTGAAGAAACTGCGGTAATTTGATATAAAAGGAACAGGTACGGGTTTGTACCTATAATCAATCAAAAAATACCGAAGTCTCGGTAATAAAGTAAGAGGAGAAATGTATATGGCAAAACAGTTAATGTTCAATGAAGAAGCCCGGCGCAAACTGCTTTCCGGGGTTGAGCAAATTTCAAAGGCCGTTAAAGTAACTCTAGGCCCCAAAGGACGCAATGTCCTTCTGGACAAGAAGTTTGGCGCGCCCACGGTAACAAAGGACGGTGTTTCGGTAGCAAAAGAAGTGGAACTTGCCGATCCTTATGAAAATATGGGAGCCCAGCTCTTAAAAGAAGTCGCCACTAAGACAAACGACGTAGCTGGCGACGGCACCACAACCGCTACAGTCCTTGCCTACTCACTGGTAAAAGAAGGACTTAAAGCTGTCACAGCGGGAATGACCCCCCTTGAGCTCAAAAGAGGTATCGATAAAGCAGTCGAAATCGCTGTTGACGAAATCAAGAAAAATTCCAAACCGATTAAAGACAAGGAAGAAATTTCCCACGTTGCTTCTGTTTCCGCAAACAACGACAGCGAAATCGGAAACACAATCGCGGACGCGATGGAAAAAGTCGGCAAAGACGGCGTTATCACTGTAGAAGAATCCAAAACAATGGATACTTCAATCGAATTTGTCGAAGGTAT
>JGI24695J34938_10001822_pt1 | contig 17413 bp, 6 predicted proteins | sample TergutCo191P3_FD_34938 | JGI IMG/M metagenome (IMG submission 34938)
ACGCCGCTTCCGACAATTGTCACCCTGGAAAGCGTAATATTCGGCGGCGAAAAAGCGCTGATAGCTTATATCCGCGACAGGCGCGAGTACACTCAGATGACAACCGAGATCAACAGGCAGAACAGACTTTTAAAAACTGTGAACACTGTATCGTCAATTCTGCTTGAGCCGGATATCAGCCATTTTGATGATACGCTTTACAGATCGATGAGCATCCTCGCCGAAATCACGGGTGTAGATCGAATCTGCATCTGGAAAAATTCCAAAGAAAGCAAATGGCTTCGTTTTTCTCTCGGCTATCAATGGGATTTGGATGGCTTAAAATCGCAGGTAAAAAACGGCTCGCTTGCTCCCGATTTCTGGCTGAGCGATCATCCCGAATGGCATGAAATTCTTACGCAGGGAAATTACATCAATTCGTTACTGCGCGACACGAGCCGCTCTGTGCAGACCGAACTTCTTCCTAGAAATATAAAATCTATTCTTATAGTTCCGATTTTTCTGGAAGATCATTTCTGGGGATTTTTCGGTTTTGACAGATGCATAAACGAAAAACTGCTGTCCGAAGGAAATGTTTTAATTCTCCGTTCGGCAAGCCGGATGATGGCGAACGCTGTTATACGCAACGAAATGGCTGCGGAACTTGTATACTCGAAAGAACGAGCCGAAGACAGCAACCGTTCAAAAAGTATTTTTCTTTCGCACATGAGCCACGAAATCCGCACTCCGATGAACGCGATTTTAGGCATAACCGAAATTCAAATGCGCGACGAAAATCTGTTACCCGACACGATGGAAGCGTTCAGTAAAATTTACGAATCGGGCGATCTTCTTTTGAATATAATCAATGACATACTCGATTTATCAAAAATAGAATCGGGAAGGCTGGAAATTTCTCCCATCAGATATGATATGCCTAGTTTGATTAACGATACTGTTCAGCTAAACCGCCTGCGTTATGACAGTAAAGCCATCGATTTCTTTCTTCATGTTGACAAAGATACGCCTGTAAATCTGCTTGGAGACGAGCTTCGCATAAAACAGATTTTAAATAATATTTTGTCTAACGCGTACAAATACACCGACTCGGGAAAAATCGATTTCTATATTTCCGCCGAATACGCGAAAGACAGAGCCGATGATGACGTAACCCTTGTTTTTAATGTAAGCGACACCGGACAGGGTATGAACAAGGATCAGGTTAGCAGGGTTTTTGTCGAATACTCCCGCTTCAATCTGGAAAAAAACCGGACTACTGTGGGCGCCGGTCTTGGCATGAGCATCACAAAACGTCTTATAGATTTAATGGAAGGAACCATAGAAATAATCAGCGAGCCCGATAAAGGATCGGCATTCATTATCCGTCTTCCGCAAAAGCAGGTGGGAGAAACAGTCTGCGGAAGCGAATTGGCGGAAAAACTTGCCAATTTCCATTTTCAGAACACAACAATCCTTAAGAAAACAAGATTTTTGCGCGAATATATGCCGTACGGAAGCGTTCTTGTGGTAGACGATGTTGATTCAAATATTTACGTTACCAAAGGCATGCTTCTTCCTTACGGCTTAAATATCGAAACGGCTATCAGCGGATTTGAAGCAATCGAAAAAGTCAAAAACGGAAATGTTTATGACATAATTTTTATGGATCATATGATGCCGAAAATGGACGGAGTTGAAACAACAAAAATACTGCGCGAGATGGGTTACAATAATCCGATTATCGCGCTTACCGCAAACGCAATCATCGGGCGCGAAGAAATGTTTTTAAGAAACGGCTTTGACGGTTTTGTTTCTAAACCGATTGACTCGCGCGAATTAAATCTTTATTTAAACGATTTTATACGGAATAAAAAACCGCCGGAAGTTGTCGAAGCGGCGCGGAATGAACAAATTAAAAAAGGCGTTATTAATATTGATAAAAGCGCAAAAGATTCCGCAAGGTCTACAGAGATGGCGGAGTTGTTTATCATTGACGCCGCGAACGCCGTAAAAATGCTTGAAAAGTTTGACACGAATATCAACAATCTTGAAAACGAAGATATGGCTTTATACATTATCACGGTTCACGGAATGAAAACCGCTCTTGCGAATATCGGCGAAAAAGAAATATCGGGCATTGCGCTAAAACTGGAAATGGCGGGAGAAGAGCGCGACATATCCGAACTTACAAACACAACGCCGTTATTTATTAATTCCTTAAAATCTTTGATAGAAAAATATAAATCGAAAATAAAAAATGAAAGCGCGGAAAATATAAACGTAGATAAAAATTATCTGCGCGAAAAATTAAACGAAATAAAAACAGCCTGCGCGGCATTTGACAAGAATACATCTAAAGCCGCTTTGCAGGAATTAAAATCAAGAACATGGCCCGCCGATATTAATATGGTTTTGGATGAAATCGCCATTAACATTCTGCACAGCGCGTTCAAAAAAGTTGTAACTGTTATAGAAGATTATTTTAATTCGATCTAAGATAAAAAAAAGGAGCCTAAGTTACAGGCTCCTTTATTCTTCTTAGAGATGCGCCTATTCTACTTTAAACTTACCGACTTCCGTCATCAGCATGTTAATTTTATCTTTGTTCGATACTGTCAGTTCGTTAACGCGGTGGACAGCGACATTTATCTGATCTGCGCCTGTAGCCATTTCGTTCATGCCGCCTGTAATCTCCTGAGTGATTATTTCGAGATTTTTTCCTTCTCTTATAACTTCGCCGGAGCCTTCCTGCATTTCATGGGAGCCGCCTTTAACCTGCCTTGTAATATCGTTAAGGCTTCCTATGGCTTCAAGAATCTGCTTGCTTCCCTGTCCCTGCTCTTCCATCGCGTTGCGTATATTTTCTTCCTGATCCGAAACTGTTTTAATATTTTTATCGATGGCTTCGAACCGCGTAAGAACATTATTTGTGGACTGGGTAATCTTGTCGATTGATTCTTTAATCTTTTTAAGAACAGTGCTGATTGTTTTTGACTGCTCGGAAGAATTTTCGGCAAGCTTGCGGATTTCGTCAGCGACAACGGCGAAGCCTTTTCCCGCTTCCCCTGCGTGAGCAGCTTCGATTGCGGCGTTCATCGAAAGAAGGTTAGTCTGGCTTGCGATATTTTCCATAACAGAGTTAATTTCTAAAAGACCTTCCGATTCGCGGGCAATCTCTTGAATATCAGCGGCTACTTCCTGCAGACCCGATCTTCCGACTTCGGAAGCGGACTCAAGCTGATTAACATTATCCATGTTCTTCATTAATGTCTGAGTTACCGATTGAATGTTGGCGAGCATTTGCTCGATAGCGGATGACGACTGCGAAACAGAAGCTGATTGTCTGTCAACCTGATCGTTAAGCTTGTTGATGTTGACCGTAATCTGTTCCATGGTCGCGTTGGTTTCGGTAACGCTGGCGCTCTGGTTTATAGCGCGGGTTTTAATGCTCTGAATGTTGGCGTTGATCTCGTTTATCGCCGCGGCTGTTTCGTTCATATTGGAAGAAAGTTCCGTGCCGATATCGGAGAGATCGATAGACTGCTTTTTAATAGTGCCGATAAGTTCTTTTATTTTATCGATGGTGGTGTTTAAAGAACGGGTGATATTGCCAATCTCGTCATTACCCTTTGCTTCGATAGTCTGGGTAAAGTCACCGTTGCCGATATACTCGAATATATTTTCCATTTTTTTAAGAGGAGCTGTAATTGAGTTGGAAATAAGAATAACAATTACCGTGATAACACCCAAAATAACTACGCCGAGTATTATCAAAAACATTGTCATTTGGGTCACTGCCGCCATTATCGTTTCTTCGTGTACAATTGTTACCGCGCTCCACGGCGTATCATCGCCTCCTATAAAAAACGGATTGGTTACAACAATGAGATTGGCATTATGCTCCTCTGAATAAAATGTTTCGTCGAATACTGTACCGTTTTTTATTGAGCGCAGTAAAATAGGCAGGTTATCTCCGTACATATGCGTAGAAACATCACTAAGATTTCTTCCAAGTTTATTGGGATCAGGGGAAGAAAGAAGCATACCGTTAGGGCTGTACAACCCGGCATCCCCCGTTCCAAAAGGTTTGATTTTGCTTATCATATTATGAACTTCGCCCAATTCCATGTCTACACCAGCTACGCCTATTACGCGTCCGCCGCGTATAATCGGAATACAAACACTGGTGAGCAATACCTGCCTGCCGCCTATTGTATCGTTATACGGTTCAGCAACCGATTCTTTGCCTGTCCTGTAAGGGATGGTATAATAAGCGGAATTTTCATAACCCGTAAGCGGTTCTAATCCTATCCTTCCGCGGTCATTTGTCCAGTAAGGCACAAACTTTCCGTTGCTGTCGCTTCCATTACTTGCGTTATTTACATTGGCGGCATCCAGACCGTCAAGAGCGTCAGCATCAAAGACTACCCATATTCCGACATAATCCTGACGCTCAGTCACTAAAGATCTAAGCATTAAATTGACAACATCCCGTCTTTGCGCCGGGGGAATTTCTTCATCCAGGTGATTTATAACCATTACAAAAGCTCTTATTTCATCCATTGGAACTTCTAAAAACGCCTTAATGGAGCCTGCTGTCGATGCCGTAACATTGCGGGCGTTTTCATCCGCCATATGCGTGATTCCGCTTGACGCAAACATAGTCGCCGCTATAGTTAAACCGCCGACACCGACTAAATTTACCGCCGAAATAATAAGAACAAGTTTTAATCCGATTTTCATAATACCCCTCATTATACTTAATAAAATACCGAAGCAAAAATCCGCTTCTACAACCGGATAAAGTATATCATATTTTTAAGATATATTGAATACAATAACTATAAAAAAACAGCCTGTAAAAAACAGGCTGCATAAAAGGTTTTTTCTTTTATTAATCAACTTTGAAACGCGAAACTTCCTTGATCAAAGAATCGATGCCTTCGCGGTTTTTGATTGAAATCTCGTTTACCTGATGCACGGCTATATTGATTTGATCGGCGCCTGACGCCATTTCGTTCATACCTGACGCGATCTCCTGCGTGACTTTCTCAAGATTACTGCTTTCCTGGATTACTTCCTGAGCTCCGCTTAACATTACATTAGAGCCGGTTTTTACCTGCTTTGTTATTTCGTTAACCTTACCGATACCGTCAAGAATTTGTTTGCTGCCCTGCCCCTGCTCTTCCATCGATGAGCGGATATTATCCTCCTGCTGCGTTACAGTATTAATGCTTAAACCTATGGCTTCAAATTTGTCCATAACATTCGTGGTAGACAAAGAAATTTTATCGATGGAATCCTTAATTTTTTTCAGGACTACTCCGATTGTTCTGGACTGTTCGCTCGATGATTCGGCGAGCTTGCGGATTTCGTCAGCTACCACGGCAAAACCTTTGCCCGCGTCTCCGGCGTGAGCCGCTTCTATCGCCGCGTTCATCGAAAGAAGATTTGTCTGGCTTGCGATATTTGACATCACAGAATTAATTTCGAATAACCCTTCGGACTCGCGGGCGATTTCATAAATATCAGATGTTACTTTCTGAAGCCCGTCATGCCCGATTTCCGACGCTTCTTTTAATTGTTTTACATTGACAGTATTTTTTACAAGGGTGCCTGTTACCGATTGAACATTCGCGACCATTTCTTCGATTGCGGCCGACGCCTGAGAAACATGGACATTCTGATCTTCAATATGATCGTTTAACTTATTGATGTTTACAGTCACCTGCTCCATAGTTGCGTTTGTCTGGCTGACGCTGGCGCTTTGATTAATAACCCTGCCTTTTATGCTTTGAATATTCGCTGTAATCTCATTTACGGCTGCGGCAGTCTCGTTCATATTACTGGCAAGATCGGTTCCGATATTCGATAATTTATTCGCTTCGTCTTTAATAATTACGACAAGGTTTCTTATCTTTGACAAAGTCTGATTAAAGTAACGGGACAAATCGGTAATTTCGTCTTTGCCTTTTTCAGGAATGACGCGGGTTAGATCGCCTTCGCCCTGCGCGATATCCTTTAAAGTCTGCGTAACATTAATAATCGGTTTCATTGTCATATTTAAAACAAAATATACTAATACAGCTACCGCTACTATTATCAGTACCGCCAGGATTATAGTAAATTGTTTTATTTCGTTTACTTCCGATAAAATATTTTTATCCGTTGTCGCGACCATTACGGTCCATGTCGTGTCGGAATAGCCCAGTTTAAAAGGCGATAAAAATATTTCCAAAGTTGTATCCATTACCTCGGAATACGAAGAACAATTAAATACTTCGCCGTCGGAGATAGCTTTAAACGCAGCCTGCATATTATCGCCGTAAACTGTATCCGCTTCTTTCATATTTTTTCCGATACGATCGGGATACGCGTGCGCCAGAATTGTTCCGTCTTCGGAATAAATCGCCATAGCCGCGATTACATCATTTTCTTTTATGGTTTGCGCGACAATGGGCTGCATCATTTCGATATCCATGAGCATGCCGACAGTTCCCACCACTTGATTGGAAACAGAATCGATAATAGGAGTTACCATTCTTACCATTAACATATTTTTTCCCTGAACGTTCATGAAAAACGGAGCCGGCACGGATTGCTTTCTTGAGTCAGTACCGTTAAGCCAAATCATAGTTTGTTCTAAAAACGGACTGACAACGGCTTCTATCTCGCCATTTTCTCTTGTATATGTGATTGCGTATTGTCCTGTAGGAGATGAACCGTAACGGCCAATCATCTGTTCATCCAGACCGTCTACCGCGCCGGGCAGCCAGACTGTATAAATCTGCATGATATTGGGCTGCGCGGATAACGTACCTTTCAGCATGCGATCGAAAGTATCCCGGCGTTCATGCACCGGAATTTTAGAATAATCCGCCATAATATCCGCTAAAGTGCTGATCATTCTTAAATGCGCATCCCGCCTTCCTTTCCAGTATTCAGCCTGCTCGCCGGATAAAAATTTCATTATACTTTTATTCAGGTTAATACTGATTTCTGATGCCCGGCTTAATAAAAGCGCCGAAACTCCCGTTACTACGATCGCTAAAATAGCGATCACCATGATACTAAGTTTGAATTTAAGCTTCATATGATTACCTCCAAGGAACATTCCTCTGTTTTAAAATAGGTTTACTACAATAAAATTAAGAAAATATTACAATTGAAGGCAAGAAAATTCGTAAAATAAAAGCTTTTTCCAAAAACTGAAGTCTTAGAACAGCCTTTGTATTAAAGCCATTCATCCGCCAGTAATTTTATCAATTCGCCGGACATATCGTGAGCGTATTCCCATGTAAAAACGCCTTTTAATTTTTTTTCTTTTGCATAAGCGTTAATTAATTTAATCTGCTCTTCGTCGGTATATGTTATCCATATATCGTCATCGTAAAGAAACGGCGACTTGGCTGTATCGTCCCAATAGCGGGTAAAGCCCGAATCAGGCGGCAGATATTCGTCTTTTAAATCTGTCCATGAATAACCGTCGGCAGGTACATATTCATAAGATTGATATAAACCAGGAGTATTGGCGTTGGAACCTTTCGTCACTCCCGCCCAGCCGCGCCCGTAAAAAGCGACGCCAAGCATGATTTTGTCGGAAGGAATACCGGCGTTTAGATAAGCTGTCACCGCTTGATCCGTGCTCCAGCCCGATGTATCACGCGGATTTCTGTACAGGTTCGCATTGTGCCCTGTGCGGCTGCTCCATCCGCCGTAATAATCATAAGTCATCAATTTGAGAGCATCGACAATTTTAGCGGCTGCCTTTACATCGTTCCGCGTTAAAAACCAGCTGCTTGCCGGAACCGCGGTGGAAAGGCTGTAACGCTTGCCGGTTTTATTTCCGAGTATATTCATGGCGTCGCGCAAATCCTGCAGCAAGGATATGTAATTCTGGCGATCGGAAGGTCTTGACGGAATTTGCTGCCCCCACGGCGGACCTACAGGATATTCCCAGTCAATGTCGATGCCGTCAAGATTATGTTTTTCCAGCCATTCGCAGACATTGGCGACAAATCCGGCCCGCTTGACAGGATCATCCGCCATGCCGGAAAAACCGCCTTCGTTATATCCGCCGACAGAAAGCGTAACATTTAATTTTGGATATTTTTGTTTTAACGCCGCGACTTCATCCCATATATTATAAAATCTGTTAGGTGCCGCTTCGGGAAGATAAATCGAAAAACCGTCGGCTTTGCTTATCGAAGCAAACGAAATAATCAGATCGGAAAGATACTCACCCTTGATCATATCGGCTTTCCAGTAAGAGCTGTCGTCGGGCTGCACAGACCGCGGAATCGACCATGTTCTTATATACGCCGATACTGTCGAATCGTTATAATTCTGCGGATTTAAATCACCTTCTTTAACGCATGTAGTCGATACCGCGGAAATTGCAAGAGTTATATAAATTGGCAGTAAAATTTTCATAAATAAATTTCTCCTTAAATTATTTTACACCATGTTTATTAAGTTTGGAAGTTTTTAAATTGATATTATTCGGCGGCTTTCATCGATTCTGCCATTTTTATTCCGTTGATTTTTTTTAACATTAAAAAATCAACAAGAATAGAAAAGCCGATTGTAACAGCGGCGGAAATTACAAAACTCACGGAGCTGATGGTTCTGCCGAACATTAAATCCGGATTTTCAGCCACAGAAATAATAAAACCATGCAAAGGAACTCCGATAAAAAGCCCGGTGACAGTTCCTAAAATACTCAGCACTGTTATTTCGCGGAAGATATAAAAAGCGGCTTCGTTCCTGTAAAAACCAAGCACGCGCAAAGTAGCAAGTTCGCGTGAACGTTCGTTTATATTTATGTTGGTAAGATTATAAAGAACAATCATCGCAAGCCCTCCCGCGGCTCCTGTAAGAAGAATTACAACAAAGCTGATGCTGAAAAGCAGATTATTATACGAACGCTGAATCTGCGACGTAAACTCGGCTGCCTGCACTGCGGAAGAACTTAAAATTTTTATAAGAACATCATCCTGATCTTTTAAATCCCGAACGCCTGTCCGCACAAGCAGCGTATTGTATTCGCCGGGTTCGCCGAAAATATTCCGGTAAGCTTCGAGTCCGAGATAACAATACGCGCCGACATAGTTTTCTGTAAACCCCGTCAATTTTATTTCTTTGCGGTTTCCGTGAGCGTCTTCCGCAGTCATCAGGTCGCCGGGTTTTAGCTTTGCCGCTTCTCCGAGTTTTTCCGTGACAACAGCAGTGTTTTCATTAAAATCAATATTGCGCTTTTTTTTTCTGTCACGCAAAGCGATATAATCGCTCAGATTGCCGCCCGGTTTCGGAGTAATGACAGAAACAGGAACGCGCTCGTTATGATATAAAACATAAGCGTTTTCGGTATGAACAGCTGTCCAATTGCCGCCTGAATCATTAGTTAAAAAATTTTCAAGAACCGCGTCCCACTTCGCTTCTTTATGCAGTTCAATTTTTAAATCATATTTTAATATCTCCTGATACTGCGTCTGCGCGATGTCTTTTAACGAATCCCTCAAACCAAAACCTGTCAGAATAAGAGCAGTGCATCCCGCGATGCCTGTAATCGTCATAAAGAAATGTTTTTTGTGGCGTATCAGATTGCGCGCGCTTACTTTATACGTAAATTTCAGCGGCTTCCAGAAAAACGGAATGTATTCAAGGAAGATTCGTTTTCCGGGTTTAGGAGCGCGCGGCAGCAGCAGCGCCGAAGGCTTTTCGTAAAGGGATTTATAGCACGCGGCGACAGTTGCGATTAACGTACTGCCGATTATCAAAGCGCTTGTAAAAAGACCCAGTGACCAGTTGAATTCCGTTGCTACAGGCGGAAGATGAAACATTGTTCCGAAAGCCTGATACACGACAACGGGTAAAAAACGAAAACCCAATGTCATTCCCGCAAAAGAACCTAAAATGCCTGTAAGACCGCAGTAAACCAAATACTTTAAAGAAATAACTCTTTTTTTATATCCTAAAGCTTTTAAAACGCCGATCTGAAGCCGCTCTTCTTCGACCATACGCGTCATTGTCGTAAGCGAAACAAGCGCGACTACAAGCATAAAAAACAAGGGAAAAATTCTTGAAATATCGGATATTTTTGAGGCGTTCATTTTAAAATTAACGTACCCGACATTTGAATTGCGATCCAGAACATACCATCGCGGCAAAGGTATAATATTTTCTTTTACTATGCGTCTGCCTTCTTCTAAATCCAATTCTCCCTGCCGGATTTTTTCTTCGCCTTCAGCTTGCTGACGCAGAAGTTCCGCTTCTCCTTCGTTTAAATCAAGCCGCGCCTGCGTCAGTTCGGCGCGCCCGGAAGTTAACCGCGTCTGCGCGGCTGCAATGTCTTCTCTTGCTTTTAAAAATTCTCTCTCGGCGGCGGCGAGTCCTTCGGCAAGAGCGCGCTGTCCTTCCAGCAGTTCCTTTTCTTTTTCTTCCACCAGCAAAAGCCCTTCGTTATATTCGGCAAGTCCGCGATCATACTGAGCTACTCCGTCCTGAACGCGGCGTGTTCTCATTAATGCGCGGTTACTGCGCACCGATTCGATTTGATCCGCCGCGGCGTCAAGCATTACTTTACTTTCCTGCAAAAGCCGCCTTGCCGCGGTTAATTCCTGAGCTCCCAATGTTATCTGCAAATCGGCGGCGCGGTAACTCTGTTCTGCCTGCTCTTCTTCAAGCGCGAGTCTTTCAAAGCCCTCGTTTAATTCAGCTTCGCCGCTTCGTATGCGCCTTTCTCCCGCTGATAATTCCGCCCAGCCTTCGTCTAACATTCTGCGCGCTTCGGTTAATTCTATCCGCATTAATTCCCTGCCTGAATGCAGTTCATCTTCCGCTTGTGTTATGCGATCTTCGGCTGTATATTTTAACTCCCTGTGACGAAACTCCGAATGAATCAATCCTATCTCTTCGATTTTTTTGGAGGCTTGCTTTACAAAATCATAATAAGGATCGGAAAAAGCGCGTAAATTTTTCGTGTCATTAAGAGTGATAAAAATATCGGTATAAACATCCATGTTAAAACACTTATCATGCACATAGATAACCGTTCCAAGCCTTCCGTTCCCAACAAAGCTGGGTTCGCGCTCCATCGACAAAAAAAGCGGACTTCGCACAATGCCGGTTATCGTAAATTTTTTTACAAGGTAAGGATCGGGCATTAAATCATCGGCGTGTGTATCCATTATTTGAATGGTTGTTCCCGGATTTAAGAACAACATGGAACCGCCTCCTTCCTGAACAAGACATTCATCAATTCTTTCGGGAAGCCTTCCTTCTTTTAATTCCATGCGGTTCATTAAAGAATCGTAATTTTCCAGAGGAAGCCCGTAAATCCTGCTTACTAAAATTTCGTCGTTTTCTATTTGAACCATTGCGTCTGTCACATAACAGCCTAAAACATCATTTACTTCCGGCAATTCTTTAAGAACCTTCGCGTCATATTCGGTAAGCCCGGCGGTTCCTTTAATAAAAATATCCATTACATTATTGGCGCGGAAATATTTGTCAATCGATAATTCCATATCGGGAGTGGTAACAAGGAGACCGGAAAGAAATCCCACGCCCAATGTGATAATCGCGAATACCGCCAAAAACCGCCCGATCGATGAACGGATTTCCCGAATAATGGTTTTTAAATAAATTTTACCGAAGGAAAAATTTACCACTCGATTTTTTCCGCCGGTAAAGGAGCTTCGTTTGTTTTTATATTAATAATTCGCCCGTTTTTAACTTGTATAACCCTGTCCGCCATTTCGGAAATCGCCGAATTATGAGTAATAAGGATGACAGTCTTTCCGGTGTTTTTGCAATTATCAAGCAGGAGTTTTAAAATCTGTTTTCCGGTTTCATAATCGAGCGCACCTGTAGGTTCGTCGCAAAGTAAAATTTTCGGATTTTTCGCAAGCGCTCTGGCGATAGCGACGCGCTGCTGTTCGCCTCCCGATAACTGCGCCGGAAAATTGTTCATGCGATCGGCAAGCCCGACCGCGGTTAAAGTTTCCCGTGAATCCTTCGGATCCGGGCAAATCTCCGAAGCAAGCTCAACATTTTCAAGAGCCGTCAGATTTTGAATAAGATTATAAAATTGAAAAACAAAACCCACATCATAGCGGCGGTATTCGGTTAACCGGCTTTCGTTTAGAGCGCTGATTTCCCTGCCGTCAACAAAAATCCGCCCTTCATCGCAGGAATCCATGCCGCCGAGCATATTAAGAAGAGTTGTTTTACCCGCTCCGCTTGGACCTGTAATTACGCAGAATTCACTTTTTTCAATGCTGAAATTTATATGATCCGCGGCGTTGATTCTGTTTTTTCCGGCTTGAAAATATTTGCATACCTCATTAAATTCCACATACCCCATGTTGATCCTTTTTTATTAAACGCGGTTTAAACATCAATCAATTTTAATAAAATAATGAATAAAAAAAAAGCCCGTAAAACCTGTAACCTTTATATATCTATATGGTTGTATAGTCAGCAGACTAATGTAGTTTCATGTTCCTCCTATTCTCCTTTTCCCCGGAGTTACTCCTTTCTCCGGGGATTTTTTTGCAATTAATAAAGAAATTTTACCGCGAACCACGCAAACACCACGAACCCGCGCTTCGCTGTTTTTATCATATTCCCAAGAATTATTGGATATATCTCTGAGCTATCTTGGGTTTAAGAAAAGAATATCGGACAAAAAGTTCGTATGGTTAGTGTGGTTCGTGGTAAAATTCTTCTTCGTTTGGTTTGTGGTAAATTCCAAAAAATAATATACTCAATAATACTTGACTTTTTTTTTATTTTTTTATATGGTTTAAGGCGTTATCCCCTGTAGCTCAGCTGGCAGAGCAAATGGCTGTTAACCATTGGGTCCGTGGTCCGAATCCGCGCGGGGGAGGATTATTAAAAAAGTTGTCTTTGGACAACCCTTTTTAATTTAGCAGAAAGTACTTTGTACTTTCTGCACGATTGATTTATAATAAAAAGAGAGTCATTTATCAAATAATCTTCATGTCCACGGCGGCGCGGATTGCTTCGCCGAGGGTGGATACGCCTAGTTTATCGTAAATCTTATTAATTGTCATTTTTACCGTATTAATGGAAAGATTTTTGTTGGATGCGGTTTCGGAACGAGAAAGTCCTTCCGCCATATCTTTTAAAATCGCTATTTCCCGCTTTGTCAGTTTTACTCCGCCTTCGATATTATTGGCAAGTTTGAATTCGGCAATCATTTTGGTTTTTCTCTTCGCGTAAGTCGATGATATGCGGTTTATTTCTTCAAGCCACTTCTTCGGTATTTGACAGGTTTCTCCGCCTGCGGCGTTATCCCTGGAAACCGCAAGGGTGAGAGTGCGCATATCTTTTCCATGCTCGGTGAACGACGCGATAATATTGTTCGATTCAGAAAGATGATAAGCTTCGGTAAAAGCGGCGATTGCTTCATCCCTTTTTTTAAGCTGATAAAGAGACAAAGCCTGCAGAGTTAACAGTTCAATTTTGCAGAATAAAATCATCGGGTGTTTCATCGCGTTTTCGATAAAAGCCAAAAGCGCGCCGTATTGATTTGTTTTGTAATGATAGCGCGTTTTTATGCGGTTTGCGTAATTTTCTAAAAATGACGAATGTGTAAATGACGAGAAATCGCTTTTGAGCCATTCGGGTATTTGTTCGCATTTATCCAGCGCAAGATAATAAAAACCGCAGGCAATATCGTATATCGTATAACGTACTCCGTAATCTTTTTCGTTTAACAGCGCTTCCATTTCTTTCAGCTTTGCGGCTGCCGAAGCAAAATCTCCGCGTGTAAAATCGATATGCATCAGATAAACAAGCGCCCTGTTATGTGTAACGTATTGATCATACTCGCTCGCTTTAACGATTGACTGCTTAAGGTATTGTTCGGCGTCATTAAACTGCCTTTTGTAAAAAAATAATTCGCCGCGTAAAAGGTCTTCCACGCCGCTGTAAAATCCGTTCTTGACACGTATTAAATGAGGAGCCGCGCGCGAAACTGAGGCGATGTATTCTTCCATTGCTCCTTTGCGGCTTGTTCCTACAAGCAATGACCATGCGGAAGATGTTTGCTTGTATGTTCCTGCAGGCTTGTACGGATTTTTATCGAAATATCCGCTCATCTTCTCCGCGTAAATATCAAAATCATACTCATTTGTGTATGTGCTCATATGCATCCGCACGGCTCCGTAGTAAAAATAAACCGCACAAAGAGCCTTGTTCCGTTCGGGTGTTTCGTTCCGCGCTTCGAAATCTTTTACATAACGTTCCGCGAGAACAAGAGCTTCTTCAAAATGCCCCATGTTTATTTTTAATTTTAAATACATTGCCGGGAACAAAGGATTACCGGGTTCTTCTTTTTTCAGAGCTCGTTCGAATATGTCCAAAATATATTTTGCCATATCATGCGGTATTTCCATGTTTAGCGAAGCGGTTTTAAGGGTTATCGCGTCATAATTGCCGGATTTTTCGTAATAATAAAACGCGTCAGTATGATAGCCGTTTTCGTCGCACCATACAGCCGCATCTTCGTAGGTTTGAATTCTCTCTTTATCGGTTAATATTTCTTCCTGTTTAAGCCTTAGATAATCGCGGAACATATGATGAATCATGTATGTATCCATATTAAAGTCATAGCGTATATACGCGTTTAAAAGCACCATGCCGCTGATTAACTTGTCATCGTTCGCCAGGGTTTTTACAAGACTTGCAGAAAGGCGGTCGAGCAGCGCGATACGCATAAGAAAACGCTTAAGCGATTCGGGAATTGTTAAAAATATTTCCGCTTCGATAAATTTAAAAATATTTTTTCTCATCGCTTCAAGCGCATAACGTTCATACTTTTGATTTTTGGCAAGGCTTCTTCCTGTCAGATTAATCGCGAAAGCCCAGCCTTTGGTGTCATCGTATATATTTCTGATATCAACATTTGTTACAGGCAGATTTAACTGAAAAAAATATTTTGAGATTTCATCTTCGGTAAAGCGCAGCGTATCTTCCTGTATCGTGAACATTTTTTTACTCATCGTAAGACCTACAAGATTAATGTCCGGCATACTGCGCGTGATCAGCATTATCGGCATGTTTGAAGGCGACGAGTTTACCATTCTCTCAAAAAATTTTAAAATTTCGGGATTGTTCAGCAAATGAAAATCATCAAATATTCCGATTATTTTTCCCGGATGCGAACTGATATGCTCCTTCATCGATTCTTTGAATTTTGAAAACGCTTCGTCTGTCTTAGGAAATCCGATCTCTTTAAGGCGGGAGCTGTATTCCTGCGATACCATCAATGACATTTCGGCTATGCTTTCCCAAATGCGCAGCGGTATATTATCTCTCTCTGTAATCTGCATCCACGGCGCGATAGCTTTATATTTATTAAAGAATGAATGTACGGCGCGTGTTTTGCCGTAACCTGAACCGGCGCATATAATTATCAGAGGATAGTCCATTGCTTTTTTTAACAGCTCATGCAAGCGGGGACGTTCTAAAAAATCCTCGTTTGAGATAATACAATCCGCATTAGCTGCATAGTCTGTCTTATTTTTTTTTGTATTATTTTTTAACATAACCTCACTTTCTTATCATTATAATTTAAAATATAAAAATATAATACAATATTTTCTCTCAGAGTGAAAATATTTATTTCTAAGTGAAGGTTTTATTTGTTTTTGATTATTTTAAATTTAAATCGGGGTGTATTTTGCGACACACAAGCGGAATTTGAACATGCGGTATCCGAAAAGTATGAAATACTTGTTCGAACACCGCATGTGTGCATTTTACGCAACTTTAAATCGTGATACTTCTCTCATTAATGTTTCTACTTTTTCGTGATTGGTTACCGTTAAGTCATTTACCTGATGCACGGCGGTATTAATCTGGTCGGCGCCTGTTGCCATCTCGTTCATTCCGCCTGTAATTTCTTGAGTAATAATTTCGAGGTTCTTGCCTTCTTTTATTACTTCTGTCGAGCCTGTGCGCATTTCTTCGGACTCGCTCTTTACATGCTGCGTAATATCGTTGAGGCTTCCAACGGCTTCCAATACCTGTTTGCTTCCCTGACTCTGTTCTTCCATCGCGTTGCGGATATTTTCTTCCTGTTCCGAAACTGTTTTAATATGTTCGTTAATTATCTCGAATTTTTGAAGAACGTCATTTGTCGATTTAGTAACCTTTTCTATTGATGATTTAATCTTTTTCAGAACATTGCTGATTGTCTTGGACTGCTCGGAAGAACTTGTCGCAAGTTTGCGGATTTCGCCGGCGACAACGGCAAAGCCCTTGCCCGCTTCTCCCGCGTGAGCGGCTTCGATCGCGGCGTTCATGGAGAGCAGGTTTGTCTGGCTTGCGATATTTTCCATAACCGAGTTTATTTCGAATAACCCTTCGGACTCGCGGGTAATTTCCTGTATATTCTGCGATACATCCTGAAGACTTGCCCGTCCTACGTCGGAAGCGGTTGTAAGTGAGCTGACATTTTCTTTATTCTTCATAAGAGTGTTTGTAACAGACTGAACATTCGCAAGCATCTGTTCGATAGCGGAAGAAGACTGAGAAACCGAAGCTGTCTGTCTTTCGACCTGCTCGTTTAGTTTATGAATATTGTTTGTGATCTGTTCCATAGTCGCGTTAGTTTCGGAAACGCTTGCGCTCTGATTTATCGCTCTTCCTTTTATGCTCTGAATGTTAGCGGTAATCTCGTTTACCGCCGCGGCTGTCTGGGTCATGTTAGACGAAAGATTATCTCCTACTTTTGCGAGTTCTGTCGCCTGCTCTTTAATTACTTTGATTAGATTTTTTATTTTTTCCAGAGTAGCGTTAAGGAAACGGCTCATGTTTCCGATTTCGTCGTTGGTTGTAGCTTCTATCGAATGAGTAAAGTCTCCTTCGCCGATAAAAGCCAAAACTTTTTCCATTGATTTAATCGGAGCTGTTATAGAACGCGNAACAAAAAAGATAATCAGCGTAATAACCGCAAGTATCATAACGCCGAGTATTATTAAAACCATTGTCATTTGCTGAACCTGCGCCATTACCGTGTTATAAGGAACAACGGTTACCGCCATCCATGAGTCCTGGTCATTTCCAATTCTAAACGGGCGTGTTAGAACAATCATTCTGGCGTTATGTTCCTGTGAATTTAATGTTTCATGAAAGATAGTTCCGTCTTTTAATGATTGCAATAAAGCGCCCATTCGATTCGTGAATAATCCGCTTGCTTTTTCTTCTATCTTGTGTCCAAGACGGGATGCGTCAGGGTGAGAAACAATCATACCGCCGCTTGAGTAAATAGCGGCATATCCGTCTCCAAACGGTTTTATTTCGATTATCATAGCTTGAATATCTGTCAGTTCAAGGTCTACTCCCGCTACGCCGACCACTCTTCCGTCTTTTGTAATGGGAACAGTAACGCTTGTAATTA
>JGI24695J34938_10001824_pt1 | contig 17405 bp, 11 predicted proteins | sample TergutCo191P3_FD_34938 | JGI IMG/M metagenome (IMG submission 34938)
ATGAGCAGGATAAACTTTTAAAAGCGCTTAACAATGTATCCTCTATCCTGATTGAGCCGGGAATACGCTTTGAGGATTCCCTGTGTAAAGCCCTGTGTTTGATGGCTGAAGCTGTAGAGGTGGACCGCGTTTGTATATGGAGGAACATCAACTCTGATGACGGTGATTACTGCTCCGAGATTTTCGAATGGGACCGCGGCGATTTCAGATCGCGCGCGGAACAAGGCGCGCTCGCGGAAGATCTTGTATACAGCGAAAAATTGTTATTAAAAGATTTAATGTCTCAGGGAAACAGCGTCAGCATAATAGTGCGCGACATGGAGTCTAATCTGAAAGAGCATTTTATCTCGCGCGGTATAGTATCAATATTTATAATGCCGGTATTTATTCAGGAAAAATTCTGGGGCTTTGTCGGTTATGATAATTACACAAAGGAGCGGCAGTTTACAGAAAACGAGGAATTAATTCTGCGTTCCGCGAGCCGCACTATTGTTAACGCGATCAGCCGCAACAGGATTACCGTGCGCCTTGAGAGCGCGGTTAAAGAAGCGAACGAAGCGAACAAGGTTAAGAACATAGCCCTCAAGTCGCTGGAAAGCATTTTAAACGGTCTTGACGCTCTTATTTACATTACTGTCCCGCGCACAGGCGAACTGCTTTTTGTGAATAATTACATGAAGAAGCATCTTGGCAGGGAAAATGTAGATATTGTCGGCGAGCGCTGTTATAAAGTTATGCGCAACTCTGACAGAAAGTGTTCTTTCTGCCCGTGTCATCAGCTTGAACTGGATCCGGATCGTATAGTTGTTTGGGATGATTATGTTGATATTTTGAACGCCCATGTGCGCCATTCAGACTGTTATATCGACTGGCCTAACGGTGAAAAAGTCCACCTTCAGCACGCGGTTAATATTACAGAGCTGATTAACGCGAGAGAACAGGCTGAGCAGGGAAACCGCTCCAAGAGCGCGTTTCTCGCTAACATGAGCCACGAAATCCGCACGCCAATGAACGCGATTATCGGAATGACTGTTATCGGGAAATCCGCGGAAGATATACCGCGGAAGGATTACTGCTTTGAAAAGATCGAAAACGCTTCGCAGCATTTGTTAGGTGTAATAAACGATATCCTTGACATGTCTAAAATCGAGGCGAACAAATTCGAGCTGTCGCATGACGAGTTTAACTTTGAGAAAATGCTTCAGCGTGTTGTTAATATTGTCGCCTTCAGGGCGGATGAAAAAAAGCAGAAACTCACAGTGCACATCGACAAGTCGATTCCGCGCACTTTAATTGGCGACGATCAGCGTCTCGCGCAGGTGATAACAAACCTGCTCAGCAACGCGGTAAAGTTTACGCCTGAGGAAGGCAGCATCAGGCTGGAAACCCGCTTTATCGGCAGGGAAGATAACATATATTCGATTCAAATCACCGTTAAAGACTCTGGAATCGGCATTAGCCGCGAACAGCAGGGAAAACTTTTCCGCTCTTTCCAGCAGGCGGAATCCGGGACATCGCGCAGATTCGGCGGAACAGGGCTTGGTCTTGTTATATCCAAAAATATTATCGAGCTTATGGGCGGCCAAATTGAGCTTGAGTCCGAAGAAGGAAAAGGCTCGGCATTCTCGTTTACTTTTAAAGCCGGCAGGGGGACAACGAAGACGCAGAGTTTATCCGATCTCGGCATTTTCTGGAGCAATGCCAGAATAATGGTAGTGGATGACGATCCTGAAATTCTTGATTACTTTAAAGAAGTTATGCAGGGGTTTGGCGCGAACTGCGATACCGCGTCAAACGGACAGGAAGCGCTCGCGCATATCGGCAAAAAAGGCATTTACAACATTTATTTTGTAGACTGGCGGATGCCGGATATGGACGGCATTTTGCTCGCGAAGGAGCTTAAAACAAAATCGCCTGAGCATACAGTTGTTATTATGATTTCAGCCGCGGAGTGGAGTACTGTCGCGGATGAAGCGAAAAAAGCCGGAGTGGATAAATTCCTTTCCAAGCCGCTGTTCCCGTCCGCAATCGCTGACGCGATAACTGAAGCGATTGGTCTGAGCCATCAGAGCACGAATGTTCATGTAGATAACAGCGGAATCTTTAAAGGACATAAAATTCTTTTAGCCGAAGATGTGGATATTAACAGGGAAATTGTTTCTGTAATTCTTGAGCCGACCATGATGAATGTAGATTACGCGTTTAACGGAGAAGAAGCCGTTAATATGTATAAAAAATCGAATAATGACTATGATTTAATTCTTATGGACGTGCAGATGCCGGACATGGACGGATACGAAGCTACCCGAAGGATCCGTGAGATTGAAGCGGAGAAAATCAAGCAGACGGAAAGCTGTAAATACCCGGGCGGCGTTCCGATTATTGCCATGACAGCTAACGTTTTCCGCGAAGATATTGACAGGTGCCTGAAAGCGGGAATGAACGATCATATTGGCAAGCCGCTTGACATTGAAGAATTTTTTGTAATGCTTCGCAAATATCTTCTGAACTCTGCTGATTAATCATGAGGCGGTAAATTAATATGCAGGATAAAAGGAACGCTTCTTTCCCCTTCTTTCACAGACTGCAGGCTACTCTTCCCGGCAAAATAATAGTTTTTTCCTTTATAATATTTCTGGTGATTTTTTCAATTGGGAGCCTTGCCTTTATCACAATAATAGGGAAGTATTTTCTTGATAACACAGGCCAGGAGCTGTTGAAAACGGTTGAGCTTCAGCGGAATAAACTTGAGGCGTCGGTTGACAGCGAGATCGCGATTGTGCTGAAAATGGCGGATTCCCCGTTAATCAAGCGCTATTTCCTTGATCCCGCGAATCCAGATCTTGAGAAAATGGCATTTGAGGAATTCGGCGCTTACCGCAGGGCGTTTTCCGCGAAATCGGTTTTTTGGGTAAATGATATTGATAAGATTTTTTATTCGGATGATTTTGTTCCGTATATAGTCGATTCTCTGCACGACGATAATTACTGGTACCCCATGACTCTTTACGAGACCGAGGTTTATAACTTTAACATTAATTTTAACCCTGATCTGGGAGTTACAAATTTGTGGATTAACGCGCCGGTCTATGACAACGATAAAAACCCGATAGGCATTGTAGGCACCGGAATTAATTTATCGGATTTTATCGATGATCTGTATCACGGTTATACCGAAACAGCGAGCATATATTTTTTTAATACAGCGTGGGAGATAACGGGAGCTGAAGACATCAACCTTGTATCGGATAAAGTTAATATCTGCGATGAATTGAGCTTGTTATGGGACGAAATTGAAGACGGAATTAATCAGCTTGATCCCGGAGGAATTAATTATATCAGCACCCACGCTGAAAGAGGCGTCGCGGTTGTCGGCGGGATACCGCTGCTGTCATGGTATGTATGCGCTATTCAGCGTGTCAGCGTTATTGATTCTCTTAATACTGGCATGACATATTTTTTCATCGCGATGATGATCGTAATGATGGTAGTAATTATATCTATTTACGCTGTTCATGTGACAAGGCTTGATAAAGGCCGCGCGGAAGCGGCGAGAGAGGCCGTAATTTCCAGCATCGAATACGCCAGTAAAATACAAAAAAACCTGCTGCCGGGCGAAAATGTTTTTAAGGACGCTTTTTCCGATTACAGCGTTATCTGGAAACCAAGAGACATTGTAGGCGGCGATATTTACTGGATCAAAAATTTTGACGACGGCACGCTGCTTTGCGTATGCGACTGTACCGGGCACGGTACCCCAGGCGCTCTTTTAACCATGCTCGTTGTCTCGACATTTGAAGCCGCGGTTACCAGCGAGAATTACAAGGATACATCCCGCGTTATCTGGGAACTTGAAAGGCGGCTTGTCGCGGTATTAAACGTAAAACTTGACGATGATAAAACAAGCAGCCTTGATATTAAAGACGGCTGCGATCTCGCTGTTTTATTTATCGCGAAAGACGGCAGCGTTACTACATCATCGGGCTGCACTCATGTCTTTGTCTGCGACGGAAAGGAAGTAACAAGATTCAAAGGACAAAGAATTTATGTCGGCGAAGGAAAAATTAAAAGCCGCGAGGATATTAAGACAGCCTATATTCCTGCGAACCCCGATAATAAATTTTATATCGCCTCTGACGGCCTGTTTGATCAGCCGGGCAGCGATATGCCGTATCCATTCGGGTACGATACATTTACGCGGATCATTCTGGAAAACCACAAGGAGAGTCAGTCTGTCATCTCAGGCAAGGTCTGGGAAGCGTTTGAGACATTCCGGGGCGCGTATCCCAGAGTTGATGATTTTGAGCTTGTGAGTTTTAAATGTAAAATTGATAACGCGCTTATTCATGAGCCGGCAAAACAGGAGATTTAATGGACCTATTTGACAAAGAGCAAAAAATTCTGGACAGCGCCTCAGCGCGCGCAGCCAGCGTTAAAAACGGCATGCCCTATAACATTGATGAATTTGAGACGCTCGCGGATGAGTACGGAAAACTTTTAAAGCAGTTTCGCAGAATTACAAGATTCGCGGACAGGACAGCATTTGATTTATTCAACAGCAACGCTGATCTATCCGACAAAGTTCTCCGCGATCCGCTGACGGGGCTTTACAACAGAAGGTATCTGGAAGATAAACTCGCGCATAACATAAAGGAGCTGTCGCGGGCGAGCGGCAAACTCAGCCTGTTGATGCTTGATATTGATTTCTTTAAAAAGTTCAATGATACCTACGGCCATAACGAGGGCGATTACTGCATAAAATCGGTCGCTGAGGCTTTTACAGGATGCGTAGCAAGAGAAAACGATTTTGTCGCAAGGTACGGCGGCGAGGAGTTTGTTATTGTTTTGCCGTACACGGATGAAAACGGCGCGCGGCTGATAGCGAAAAGAGCGCTGGATAGAGTCAATGAACGGCGAATTCCCCACGAAAAAAATGAATGCGCCGGTTATGTAACGGTTTCCGCCGGGGTTACCACAGCTTATGTAAAATTCAATCACAATGGAGAGGATTACATTAAATGCGCGGACGAGGCTCTTTATATGTCGAAGCAAAACGGACGCAACAGATTTACCTTTAAACAGTTTGTGTAAATTTATTATAGTTTATCGTACAACTCTGACAGGTTTTATATATAGTATTTTATTAGTGGAGAATAGATTATGGTATTTCGCATGGAAAAACAAAAAACAGCCTCGACACCTTATGTTTTAATTGAAGAAGACCGCGGTTATGTGAAAATTGAAGGCCGCTGCTTTCATGAAAACACCGCTGAATTTTTTTATGAGATCGATACATGGTTTGAGAGTTATCTTAAAACGGATTTTAAATCATTAACTTTCGACTGTATCATGGATTATTTTAACAGTTCTGCCTTAAAAGCGCTGTCAAATATAATTTTGTGTATGGATAAATATTCCTGCGGTAAAAATAATGTTTTTATTAACTGGATTGTTACCGAAGGCAATGAAACTGTCATAGAAATCGGCGGGGATTTCAAAAGTGATGTTAAAAATTTAACATTTAATCTTGTAATTAACTGAAGATACAGATGTTTAAGAGTGTTTGCCGTTGTTAAGGAGTTTTATATGATCGTGGATATGATCGGCTGGCATGAGATGCTGAATGAAAAAAATATTATGCTCATTTATTCCGGTCCGCTCTGGTCGGAGGGTATCGGCGGAATAGCCGGAACGCTGAGGAAACGCCTTGAGTTCGATAAAATTCCCTTGCAGACATCGCAGGAAGTTTTTTCTGTATTTGTCGAGCAGATGAATAACATGCTGATGTATTCCGTTGAAAGGGAAGAGTTTAAAACCGCGGGCAGCGTGATTGAAGAATCTCCGAAAGGGACGTTTATTCTTGGCAAGGAAGAAGACGCGTTTTTTATTCAGACAGGAAATATTATGAAAAGCGAAAGCGTCGCCCTTGTAAAAAACAGGCTTGATTATCTGAATACTCTGGACAAAAAATCTCTGCGAAAATTTTACAGGGAGCAGATGCGCCTTGTTAACAATAACCCTGAAAGCAAAGGCGCGGGGCTTGGCTTTATCGAGATCGCGAGGCGGATCAGCTCAAAAATAATTTATTCATTTACTCCCTGCGGCGAGCGTCAGACTTTTTTTACGTTATATGTAACAATTGGGGGGGAAAACGATGAGTAAGTCTTTCAGGCTGGAACGTGAAAAAACCGATTTAACTCCTTATGTTTTAATTGACGAAGCTGCCTGCTACATGCGCTTTGAGGGAGAAAGTTATCATGAGAACGTTATCACGTTCTTCAAAGAGATCATCGAATGGCTTAACGCTTTTTTAAAAAGGGATTTTGATTTTTTTACGTTTGACTGTGAATTCAGATATTTCAGCAGTTCTACTGTTAAGGTGCTGCTGAACATGCTCCTTGATATGGATAACTCAAAAAACAGCGCCAGGATTAATGTTAACTGGATTACTGATAAACGGAATAATATTATTCTTGAGTGCGGAGAGGATTTCAGCGCTGATCTTAAAAACCTGAAATTTAACATAGTTTTAAAGGATAATAAATAAAATACATCATGCCCGCATTACTTGAATTTTATTACTCAGGCTGTTAAAGTGAAAATATATGGCAGTCCATCTTTCTCCCTACGGTTTGAGCAAAGCGCGCGAATCATATCACCTGTTTAATATTTTCAACGCTGTTTCATGGAACCTGCTTGTTGGGATCATTCTTACGCTTTTTGTTCTGCGTCTTGAGGCTTCTCCGACATATATAGGGCTTTTAAGCGCGACATTTTACATCTCCTTATTTCTTCTGCCGGTCGGGAAGCTGCTCACAAGACGGTATTCGATTATCGGGATATACAGTTTCGCGTGGACAGCCAGAGCATTGGCTATGTTACTGGCAATTGCCGCTCCGTTTGTCGATTACGCGGGCTTCCGCGGTACGGCGCTTTTCTTGATTATGCTTGGGGTGCTCCTCTTCCATCTTTTTCGCGGTATCGGGATGATAGGAAACAACCCTGTATTGAATCTTCTCGCGTCAGGTTCCGACAGGGGAAGTTACATAACACAGATACAGATAATCGGCAGCGCCATCGGGATGATAGGAAGTTTTATAATCGCGATGATTCTGGGGTTTGAGCCGCCGTTATTTATCTTTTCCATTCTGCTCGGCGCTGGCGTTGTTACCGGAATTATTAGCGGAGCTATGATAAAAAAAGTTCCTGAGCCTCCGCAGGTAAATAACGGACAGGGAATGAAACTAACCGGTATTCTTAAAGAAGCTTTTTCTCAGGATCATCTGCGCAATTTTTTATTTATTTTTTTTCTTATAGTTATGATATCCGGCGTTACGCGAACATTTATAACTGTTTACGCCCGCGAGGTATTAGGCCACAACGACGGGCTTATTTCGCTTTATTCCGTGCTTGGCGGGCTTGGTTTTCTTATTTCCGGCATGCTGGTAAAATTCCTTATAGATCGCATCGGAGCGAAACCGCTTTTTATAGTATGCGTAACGCTTGGCCTTGCCAGCCTTATTCCGGTTATCATCTATCCGGTGTCCGCTGTTGAAAATGTAGCTTCTTCCATTCTTCTTATGTTTTTCATGTTTTTCATGTTGAATTTCGGTTTTCTGGGTTCGGAAGGAATTGCGCAGACATATTTTTTAGGACTGGTTCCGTCAGAAAAAATGCTCGATATGGGAATCCTTTATTTTTTTGTTCTTGGCATCGCTGGCGCAAGCGGCACTTTTCTCGCGGGGCTTATTATCGATCTCATGCTGTTGATCGGGTTTTCTCCGTTCACATCATATAAAATTCTGTTCATTATTATGTTTGGTTTAACGGCGCTTGCTCTAGCGGGGCAGAAAAAAATGAAGTCTTTAGGCTCTCTGCCGGTGGCTAATGCGCTTGAGGTTATTTTTTCGTTTAAGGATCTGCGCGCGATAAGTCTTTTGGACAGATTAAATAAAGCGAAAGATTCCGATGAAGAAATGGAGCTGATTGGAGAGCTTCAAAACGCTCCTTCTCAGCTCGCGATTGACGGCCTTCTGAAAAAAGCGCGCTCTCCCATGTTTTCCACTCGGCATGAATCAATCAGGGCGCTCGAAAAACTTAAAAATCTGGGAGAGAGCGCGGAGCAGGCGTTAGTTGAAGATATTACCTGCAATCCGTATACCACGGCGTATATTTCCGCGCGTATTTTGGGAAACCATAATTGCAGGTCGGCAATTCCGAAACTGCGCGAGCTCGCTTACTCAGGCGATTATATGCTGGCAGGCGAATCTGTAATAGCTCTGGCGAAAATGAATGATGTTAAATTTCTTCCTGAAATAGAAAAATTAATTATTGAATCGCGGAACCCCCGCCTTAAAATTATGGGATCTGAAGCGCTCGGGATTTTTCATAACGTTGAGTCTATTCCCGTATTATTGGAAATCCTGCGCGGGCAAAACCAGCCGCCGTACCTGCGCGATGAGGTTCTCTTATCAATCGCCGCGATTATAGACACGCAAAAGAAGTTTTATAAAGTTCTCGCGAGGTATTCCATGAAATCCGCCGCCATGCCGGACAGCCGGGTTGAAGGCTCTCGTGATGATGAATCCTCTTATGGCAGTCCGCTCGCGGTAACTCTCGCCTTTGATGAAGTTGAGGCTACGCATGAATTTATTAAAACAACTTTGAATAAGAAAAACGCGTCAATTGATACTGTCTCAAGGATTTCCGCTTACGCCGGGAAGCTGAATCACGCGGTCATTGGTTACGCGCAGGAAAAAAAAGGCGAAAAACTCACGCAGTGGATCATAGATATTCCGCGCGAATTTTCCAAAGCGACAGACACCCTAAGATCGATAATCTGCAGGACAATCCTGGACAAGGAGTTAAACGAAATTGACTGCCTCCGCCTTTTGTTTATCGACTGGGCAGCGCAGGAACTGCGGATTATCGCCGCGATGACAAAAGGAGAAGACAGCTAAGAGCTGATTACATATTAATTAAGGAGCTGAGAATAATTCAGAATGTCAGATAACAAAGAAACTTCCAGCGGGCAGCAGGTTAAAGCGGAAAAAGAGCCTGAAGGGAAAATCCGCCCCGCGAATGATCCGGCTTCTCTTTTGGGGACTGATTCGATCGGGAAACTGCTGCTCCGGTATTCGATTCCAGCGATAACAGGAATGGTTGTAAACGCCCTTTACAATCTTGTCGACAGAATTTTCGTCGGCAACGCGGTGAACGAAATCGCTCTTGGCGGAATATCTCTTGTCCTGCCGCTTATGACAGTTGGAATGGCGTTCGCGATGCTTTTCGGCATAGGAGCCGCGAATATGATCTCCATGAGGCTTGGACAGGGCAGAAAGCCGGAAGCGGAAAACGCGTTAAACCACTGCTTTTTCCTTTTAGCCGGTTTCAGCGTAATTATGATGATAGCCGCTTTGAATTTTCTGGATCCCATAATGTCGCTTATGGGCGCAGAAGAAGGAAGCGAAGCCATAAAATACGGCAGGGAATACTTTCGCATAACGCTTTACGGATTAGTGTTTTTTATGTTAAGTTTCGGATTGTCTCACTGCACAAGAGCGCAGGGCTTTCCCAACATTACTATGATAGGCATGGTTATGGGAGCTGTGCTTAATATTATTTTTGACGCTCTTTTTATTATCGTGTTTCAATGGGGAGTTGAAGGAGCGGCATGGGCGACTGTGGTTTCGCAGTTTGCCGTAACTGTGTACATTATGTTTTTCGCGATGAGTAAAAAAGCCGCGATAAGGCTCAGGCTGCGGATTTTTAAGCCTGAGCGCGCGGTTATTTTACAGATAATGGCTTTTGGCTCGGCGCAGTTTCTGCTTCAGTTTTTAATGTCCGCGGTACAGCTTATCAACAATATGAGCATGGGCTGGTACGGTTCGCAGTCGCTCGGAGTCGCGAACGGCGGTGATGTAGCGCTTTCCGGCATGAATATTCACGGCGCGATTTTAATGATGATACTCATGCCCGTATTCGGGATAAATCAGGGCGCGCAGCCGATACTTGGCTACAATTACGGTGCTAAAAAATTTGACAGAGTGTTGAGCGCGTACCTCGGCGCGATCAGCGCAGCTACCGCGATCTGCGTCGCGGGTTTCGCGGTAATCATGATTTTTCCTGTACAGCTTGTAAGAATGTTCGCGCCGGACGGCAGCGAATCCATAATTCAGTTCGCCCCGAGAGCGATGCGCATCCTTTCTCTGCTTCTCCCGCTCGCCGGTTTCCAGATAGTGTCCACAAATCTCTTTGTCGTGACAGGACGTCCTAAAATTTCCATTTTTATGTCCATGCTGCGCCAGTGTATCGCGTTAATTCCCTGTATTCTCATTTTTGGCAGAATCTGGGGTCTTTGGGGAGTAATCGCCGCGACGCCAGTCGCTGACGGGTTTTCTTTTATTATAGCGTGCGTATTAATTTTCTTTGAACTCAAGAAACTGAAGCGCCAGAAATTAACCGCATGTCTGTGAGGAAACCGGAATCAAACCAAATGTTAGCGTCCGCAGGACAAGCCCGTTAATGATTTTGGACAGTTACAGCCGCGTTTAGGATATTTCCGCTGTCTTGACATACGCGGTCCCATACAATACCTTTAAAACATGGGAAAAAAAAGCGGGAATGGCGCTGGTTCTGTTTTTGCTGTCAGATTATTCGCGGTTCTGGCTGTTATTCTGGTTATTCCAATCGGAGCAGGACTCGGTCTAACCATCGCGATGACTGCGAATATTATCAATGAAGAAAATTTTGTAGAATTCGCTCCCGCTCTTCCGACGCGAATCCTCGATATTAACGGCGCGCTTGTTACTGAATTCGCCTCTGATGAAAAACGCGAGCTGGTATTTTTAAGCGAGCTTCCCCGGCATTTAATTAACGCTGTCCTTGCGCGCGAAGACCCGGATTTCTATAACCATAAAGGCTTCAGCATCAGGGCGATTATCCGTGCGGCGTGGGGGCAGTTGAATTACTATCTGTTCGGCAAGGCTTCTCTTGGCGGAGGCTCTACCATTACGCAGCAGGTCGCTGGCACTTTATATACCGACAGATCAGAAGTGACAATTAGAAGGAAACTTATTGAGCTTTGGTGGGCTTTCCAGATGGAAAGGCGTTATACGAAAAATGAGATACTCGAAATATATTTAAATTATATGCCGATGGGACCGGGAACCTACGGAGTTGAGACAGCGAGCAGATATTTCTTTAAAAAAAGCGCGAGGGATGTAACTGCCGCCGAATCGGCGGCGCTCGCGGTTCTGCTTTCGGGTCCCAGCCGTTTCGATCCGTTAAAAAATCCCGCCCTGTCAATGGACAGGCAGCACTTTGTCCTGGAGCGCATGATCGAATTCGGTTACATTTCCGAAGAAGAAGCTGAGTCTTCCTTCCGCGAGTACTGGGATAATTTTGACTGGACGCAGCCCGCGCTTTCAGCGTACCTCACCCGCGAGGACAAAGCCCCGTGGTTCAGCGAATATGTCCGCCGTGAGCTGGAAGCGTTAATGTACGGAACAAGGGATTATTTCCGGGACGGTTATGTGGTTCATACTACATTGAACCTTCAGCATCAGGAGCTGGCGGACAAGTATTTCGCCGAAGCGCTGGAAAGAGGCAACAGGGAATATATAGCTCAGAGCAGGACAAGCAACAACCGGGCAATTCGGTACGCGCAGCCCTTAGTGAGCATGCTGACTCTCATGTTCAATTTTACCGACATTCACGCGACCGCCTCAGGGCAGAACGAGGCAAGAGCGATTTCCCGATACACAAGAACAATAAACCCCGTTGTCGATATGCTGTCATTGGCTTTCGGCATTCCCGAGTTGAAGGATATTACAGGCCCCGGTTTCGCGATGCTCAAAGATGCAACTGATCAAAATGTTGTGGAAGGCGCGCTTATCACAATCGAAAATGAGACAGGATATATTACCGCCATTGTCGGCGGCTCCAAATACGATGAGTCAAATCAGCTTATCCGCGCTACTCAGGCCGCTGTTCAGCCGGGCTCCGCTTTTAAAACTTTATATTACTCAGCCGCTATTGACTCAAGGCGGTTTACTACAGCGACAATGATTTACGACAGCCCAATGGCATTCCATAATGAGGACGGCTCTCCCTATGTGCCGAGCAATTACGGCGGAGTATGGAGAGGGCCTGTGCTGCTTTACAATGTGCTCTCATTGTCTTTGAACATTCCGTCCCTTTACATACTTGAGCAAATTGGTTTTGACCCGGCAATCAGCAGAGCTGCCGCGCTTTTAGGTATTACAAACGAAGCGCAAATCCGGCGTCTCTTTCCGCGCGTTTACCCGCTCGGCTTGGGGATAACATCGGTCTCTCCGCTGCAAATGGCAAGGGCTTACTCGATTTTCGCGAATCAGGGGCGCGACGTTACTCCGATCGCGATCAGAACAATCGAAGACCGCAATGGCAGGGTAGTATTCGATATTGAGAGAGATGTCAGGCAGGCGCAGCGCCGTCTCGCGAATAATGGTCAGGTGGTAAGCCCTCAAAACGCTTATATTATGACGCGGCTTATGGAGTTCGGCATTTCAGTCGGAATTCTGGGATACGGAACCGGTTACGGATCAAAATTCACCTACAGGGACGAATCCGGCAGGACATACAGAATGCCGATGGGAGGTAAAACCGGGACAACCCAAAACTGGGCGGATGCCTGGGCTGTTGGATATTCGCCGTATTATACAACCGCGATGTGGTACGGTTTTGATAAACCGGGCAATTCACTCGGCGTGAATCAGACAGGCGCTATTCTGGTAGGCCCTTCGTGGGGGGATTATATGCGCGATATTCACAGAGGTCTCCCTCAAAGGAATTTTACGCGCCCCTCCGGCATTGTTGACGTAGCTGTCTGCAGAACTTCCGGGCTTCTTTTAACCGAGAACTGCGGACAGGGAATCGGCCTTCCCTTCCTTGAGGGAACGGTGCCGGGCCGCTATTGCACAATTCACGGGGACGCGTCAAGCGGGACAAGGCTCCCTTCTTCCGGGTTAAACGATGTAGACGATTCGTTCCTTGATAATATCAGGATTCAGCTTGATCCCGATCTGTTCCCTGAGTTACAGCAGGGATATCAGTCATGGACGAATTTGTATGACTGGAATATTCCTGGAAACACAAGGTCAGGAAATAACTACGATCAGTATTTAAACTATGATTCGCCATTATTAACAATCCCCGATTATGATCCGCTTCCCTCTTATGTGCCGCCGGTATTAACAGTTCCTGATTTTGATCCCTATCCTCCGGCTTATGATCCGCCGCGGAGCAATGATAGTTACTCCGCCGGCAGCTCCTCTGTAATCACTGAACCTGAGGCTATCCCCGATACGATTATTAATTTTATACCTGAGGGTAATTTTGATATAACGCGCGAAAGCAGCGATATATTTGATTATGAGCATTATCTGCCGCCGTGGGATCATCTGGATTGAAAACGCCGCGTTTCACCGCGGCTCGTACTATTGACGAAACCGCGCTATTCATTTATCGTTTACATTGTCTTCCGGCGCCGTACCCAAGTGGTAAGGGAGCGGTCTGCAAAACCGTTATGCATCGGTTCAAATCCGATCGGCGCCTTTTTATATGAATGACTCAGCACAGACCGCGGACACATATTATATCATTCTAGGGATTTCGCTTTTCGCTCTTTTATGCCTTTCGACGTTTTTTTCATCATGCGAGATGGCGTATTCGGCGGTGAACCGCATTAAGATAAAAAACATGGCTGTAAAAAGCAAACGCGCGCGGCTTGTTTTAAAAATGCTCGAAACTTACGACAAGATTCTCTCTACTGTGTTAATCGGAAACAACATAGTTAATATCTCCCTGTCGGCTCTCGCGACTGCGTTATTTATCAGCCTGCTTGGATCAACCGGAGTCAGCGTTGCAACAGTTATTGTTACGCTGCTTGTTCTTGTTGTCGGCGATATCTCTCCCAAAGCCCTCGCGAAAGAAACCCCCGAACTGACAGCTCTGCGAAACGCGCCGCTTTTGCGTTTCTTCATGTATGTGCTTACGCCTATAAATGTTTTAATGAGCGGCTGGAAAAAATTTTTAATGCTGATTTTTCCGGTAAGAAGCGACCGCGCGACCACAGAAGATGAGCTTTTAACATTTGTGGAAGAAGTCAGGCAGGAAGGCGGCATCAATATACGCGAGGAGCAGATGATCCGTCAGGCTATCGACTTTGACGATATGAAGGCTTCTGATATTTTTACGCCGCGCGTTGATGTCGCTGCGGTTCCCATTGACTGCGATATCGAAAAAATTGAGCAGGTTTTTATTAAAACGGGTTTTTCGCGCCTGCCTGTTTATGAAGATACTATCGATAACATAAAAGGAATCATTTTATTAAAGGACTTTTATCAGGAAGTAATGAAAGGGTTAAAAACTCCCGCGCAGATTCTTAAGCCCGCTGTCTATGTTACAAAGACAATGAAAATCGCGAAACTTTTCAGAACGCTGCAGGAAAAGAAAGCGTACATGGCAGTTATCGTGGATGAATACGGAGGTACGTTAGGTGTCGCCACCATTGAGGATATTGTCGAGGAGCTTGTGGGCGAGATTTGGGATGAGCATGACAATGTAGTTATGCCTGTTAAAAGAGATAATGACGGAAGCTATACAGTATTGGGCAGCGTAAACTTTGTTGACATGCTGGATATTATTCTTAAAAACACTGATAAAAATAATGTTTCTCAGGATTCAAAAGAAGAGCCCGCTTTACAGGAGGCCGCTGCCGCGGAATCTCCGCCTGATACAACTGTCGCTAACTGGATTATGGAAACTCTTGGAAGACTGCCGCATGTTAACGAAATTTTAACATGGAATTATTTGACAATCAGGGTTTTAAAGGTTATAAAACAAAGAGTAATGGAAGTAAAAGTTACGCTGACACCGTTAAACAGCGATTAAACTTTTTTATTTCACAGGAGGAAAAAATTTTATGAGAAAAAGAGGGATTTTACTATTAGCGGTTTTTTTGCTGGCAGGAGCGTTATACGCGTCCGCGGCCAGAGAAGCGGCCGCCGGAAAAAACGGGGAGCTTATTCTCCTTCATACCAATGATTTTCACGGAGCGCTGCTGCCAAACGGCGGGCGGGGCGGAGTAGCCGAAATGGCGGCTTTTGTTAACGCTGTTAAGACTGTTAATCCGCAGGTTTTGCTTGTTGACGCCGGCGATTTTAATACAGGAAGCGCGTTATCAAACATGTTTAACGCCGAACCCGCTGTTCTCGCCTATAACATAATGGGTTATGACGCGGTGACTTTCGGCAATCATGAGTTTGACGGCGCGCTGTCAGTACTGGACGGGCAGATTGCCCTCGCGGAATTTGATTTTGTTTCGTCTAACATCAGAAGGCAGGACGGCTCTTACCTCGGCGGCAACAGGTATATTGTTAAAAATTACAACAACTTCTCAGTCGGCATTTTCGGAATTACAACCCTGCGCACAAAAGCGATCGCGAGCCCGGACAGTTCTTTGACTTTTCTTAATGAGATTGACGCCGCCCGCGAGACGGTGAGGATTCTGCGCAGTGTGGAAAATGTTGATATTGTTATCGGGCTGACACACCTCGGCGATATAAAAGAAACCGATGATCACATAACATCTGTGGATCTCGCGAAAGCGGTTGACGGAATCGACATTCTGATTGACGGTCATTCTCATTCATATTTCAGCGAACCCAGAAAAGCGGGCGACGCGTGGATTGTTTCGTCTAACGAATGGGGAAAGTATATAGGTTACGGCAGACTGACTGTCGTGAATGGAAAACTCGCCGGTTTTGACTGGGCGCCAGTGCCTATCGGGCCGAGCGCGGAAGTAACGGCGATGCTCGCTCCCTATATTGAGAGCGCGAACGCGACATTAAAGGAAGTAATTGGAACCGCGGCAGACACATTTATCTTCGGAAACCGCCTGACCCGTTATCAGGAGACCGCGCTTGGCAATATGATTACAGACGCGAATGTCTGGTATCTTAGGAATGTCAGCAGGCAGCAGGTGGATTTCGCTTTTCATAACGGCGGCAATATGCGCGCGGAACTGCCGGCTGGGCCGATTACTCAGGAGCAGATTCTGACGATTCTGCCTTTTGAAAACTACTTATGGGTAGCGTCAATGACAGGCGCTCAAATCACAGAACTTTTCAATTTTATCGCCACAATTCCGCAGGGGAACGGCGGGTTCCCGCAATTCTCCTCGGATGTACGCTATACAATTGATAAAACCGCGGGAAGCGGCGTTATCAGAAACCTGACAATCGGCGGCTCTCCTGTTGATCCGAGAAGGATATACCGCTTCTGCACCAACGATTATATCCTTGGGGGCGGAGACGGTTATACTGTGATGCAGGGCGCGTCAGACGCTTTTAATGTTTCATTATTGCTCTCTTATGTTGTAACAGAATATATAAGAGACAGAGGCGGAATTATAAGCCCTGTTCTTGACGGCAGATTAACTGTTACAGGCGGAGTTACTCCGTAATTAACAAATTTTTTATACCGTAAAGGCGCAATAAAGTTTGTTTGCGCGGCTTTAACGCCCTTACGGTAAAACTTTCTTCATTGACTATTTTTTTCCCCTGTGATATAAGAGTTAATGAGCTACTTAATTGTAACAGCGGAAGAAAGAAGAGAAAAACTCACAGAAAGATTATCAACTCAATACGCGACAAACAGAATTTCTCTTGAGGAGTATGAGAGGCTTATAAAATACAGTCAGAATCTGGAAACCGATAAAGAATTAACAATACTTGAGAAAATTATCGAAGGCTACGAACCTCAGCAAAACAGCCAGAGCTCGCCTTCGCGCGATGAGAGTTCTTCTCATAACAGCAGAACAGAATCTGAGAGGCAGACCGGTTACAGGAGCGATAATTCTTATAACAACAGCGCGCCTCAAAATCATTTTTCTATTTTATCCTCCAGAAATACATCCGGCCAGTTGACAGCCGGAAATTTTGTGAATATTTTATCCAGCCATAAAATTATTATTAACGAAGAAGATTTAATAAACGCCGAAACCGTGTTGAATTTTCTTGTTCTGCTTGGTAATGTTGAGATACTTGTGCCTGAGAATGTAAATGTTATCAGCAAGGTAATGCCGCTGCTTTCTGAAGTCAGGATAGATGGCAATGTCAAAAGCAGAGGCGGTATAAAAGATTTGGTTATCACAGGAAACACTCTGCTCGGAGAGCTCAGGATTAGAATCAACAAGAAATCAAAGTTTTTTTTCGGGCATTAAGGGTATACCGCTTGTTATACGAACGCTAAATTAATGGCGGTCAGGCGTATATCGTTGTTCCTGTAAAATCCCCGCCGTTAAGAATGTTTCTCAGGTTATCCAGATTATTGCCTCCGGCGCAGATCACTTTTATTCCGAT
>JGI24695J34938_10001826_pt1 | contig 17392 bp, 14 predicted proteins | sample TergutCo191P3_FD_34938 | JGI IMG/M metagenome (IMG submission 34938)
CGGCTTGCAGGAAGTTTCCNCTGACATTCAGGAAATTGCCCGCGAATCGGAAGGCTTGCTGGAAATTAACTCCGTTATGCAAAACATAGCAAGCCAGACAAACCTGCTTTCAATGAACGCCGCAATCGAAGCCGCTCATGCCGGCGAAGCGGGAAAAGGTTTCGCCGTAGTCGCAGACGAAATCCGAAAGCTCGCTGAAAATTCCAGCGCGCAGTCAAAAACAATCGGTTCAGTACTTAAAAAAATAAAAGAATCAATCGATAAAATTACCCATTCCACAGGAAACGTATTAACAAAATTCGAAGACATCGATTCAAGCGTACAAGTTGTCGCCGAACAGGAAGACAATATCCGCCGCGCGATGGAAGAACAGGGCGAAGGTTCCAAGCAAATACTGGAAGGGATAAGCAACGTAAATTCAATTACAAGGCAAGTACAGGCAGGCTCCCATGAAATGCTTGACGGCGCAAAGGAAGTTATTCAGGAAAGTATCAATCTGGAAAAAGCCACGCAGGAAATAACATCCGGCATAAACGAAATGTCTTCCGGCGCGGAGCAGATCAATGTCGCGGTGCATCAGGTTAACGAAATCAGCATCAAAAACCGCGAAGGCATCAGCAAACTGATTAAAGAGGTATCGCGCTTTAAAGTCGAATAAAAGGGAGTCTAATGACTGGAAAACAGAGCTGGAAAAATTACTGCATTAGACACACAGACCGGCTTCGTTTTTAAAAATTAAAAACCTCTTTGGGTTAAGTCTTCGGCAATATCAAGATAAATATCCGGTATATTTACCCCGGAAATATCTTTCTTTTTATAATCAAGAATTTCGGCGTGAGATATTCCGCCGTCAATTTTTCTTACGCTGCCGCCCCATCTCGCGGAATATTCGCATACCATGCCGTCATTTTCACCGGTTGTTTTTTTTAAATATTTGTGGCTGCTGAAAAACATCAGGTCATCATAAGAATTTTTCATAACTGTATAAAGGCTTTGACAGTACACATTTTTATCCATAATGATATTGGCGTTAAATTCTTTCATTCTGCCTGTGGTTAACTGATAATTTACATTGTATAAATCAGGATTTATATCTCCGTATAATTTTCCAAAGATATTAAGCGCCTTTCTTACGATGCGGGTATGAATAATATTCTTATTAAAAAGCAGATCAGCCAGTTCCGACCCGTGATGCGGCGTTGATATCGTAGTTAAACTGGCGATTTTATCCCCAAAATTATATTTCCAGATCAAATAGCGGGAATCAATCCCGCCTTTTGAATGTGAAATTATATTGACTTTGTCCGCTTTGGTTTCCGATAATATTTTTTCAATATTATTTTTTAATATTACGGCGTTTGAATCGCAGCTGCCCCATGAATCGGTATTTCCCATAAATACCTGTATGCCTTTTTCTTTTAGCGTTTTTGGAATTCGTCCCCAAAAATTAAAATACCTAGATCTGTCGTGGGCGATAATTCCGTGTACAAAGACTACCGGGTATTTCATGCTGCGCCTGAAGAACCGCCGGCTTTTTTATTTGCGCGGATTAAGTCTCCATACAAAAGCAAACCGGTGCATTCTTGGAAAAAGATATTCTTCAGCCTTTTTTTTGGGCGCGAAATTAAACGCGTATTCTAAGCCGAATTTTCTAATATTCATCTTTAACCCGGCTGCCATAAAAGTAAGCGGCTCTTTGAAATCGCCCATACCGGCATACAAAAAGTTACCTCCGAAGAAAGGCTCTAAGCTGAAATTTCCGAACTTAAACTGGTTATAAAGACGAATCCCGCCCTGAAACAAAATAAGATTATCATCTTTCAATAACTTAACAATTAGGAATGAAGGCAGATTAAAATGCACGTCTGCATAAATGCCGGGAGCAAGCAGTCCTGGGATCACGGTATACTGAATGCCTCCTCCTACCGTTAACGATGTTAAAGAAAACATTGTTGCGACCGGCAAAACAAACTTAACCGCAGAAATCGATTCAAGGTTTTGCAATATCGGTAAAGCGTCAAAAACAGGAATAACAGGAAAACTTAGACCTAAACTGATATTCCAATCAAGGCCTCTTCCCGCTCTCTGTTTTTTAGGCTCATCCGCTTCCTCCGCAAACAGCATAACCGACAAACATAACAAAAGTAAAACCGCAAGTATTCTCTTTTTCATAACAAATCCTCTTTAATTACAGTAACCATTACGGTCACCCGCATGATTTTTTTACCTTTTAAGGGCAATATTAACATTATAGTATATTTTTTAAAAAAGGCAAGGGTAAAACCGCTCTAAAAAGCTGCCCTGATATATGGCGCAGCCGTGCATGGCGCTTGCTCGAAAATGAAAAAAGTTTTGGCGAGGAACGGATTCAGAGGCTCTCAATTTGATTTATACGCTTCCAGCGCAGCGCGCATACGCTCGTTTTCCGCTTTGATGCCGGCGAGTTCTGCGTCTTTGTCTGTAATCACGTTTTGCCACTTTTCGTCGGTTTCCGCGCAGCCTTTGTCATATCCTGCTCCCCATATACACATACGGTCAATATTATCTTTCATTCTGTCCATTTCCACGGTCATGTATCTTATATAGCTGCGCGGGAGTTTTTCTACCTGTTTCTCGGCTCGCATTATCCCTTCCTCCTTACGGCATAATTCTTTGATTAACGGCTGCACTTGCTGACTATGGTGATACCTAAAAAATATACACCATTTCTCTTCCGCTGACAATGATTCAATTTCTATGTTGCCGGAAAAATATTCGTTTACCATTTTATCCAGCTTTGGCATTTCATAAAAAATGATTTCTGTCGTATCTGTTAGCAGGTCATGTTCAATTTCTTCCCTGTAACCGTAACGCCGCGGCAGCTTCGAACTTTCTGAAAAAAGAATATGATTTAGAAAGAAAATCTGGTACACCCGTTTGATTTTTTTGTAAAGAGAGCCTTTTTTTGCCTGACTGGACTGGAGCATTGAGGAATAATAAGATGCCCTGTTTTTCAGATCATCATTAGACTTATCAATCTGCATTTCAAGATCGGCAACTTCACCGTCATTAAATTTGACTCTGACATCAAGCCGAGGTGACTTACCGTCATAGTATACAGGCAAAAGCTCGTTATTAAGCACCTTTACCGCTGTCACCTCTCGCCTGGTACAAGCCGTGAGCAGGTGCCGCAGCGCTTCACGGGAATCCTCCGTATCTGAAGAAAGCATCTTCTTGAATACCTTATCATCCATCACGCAGAGAGGCTCCTCAAGGACAGTTTCTCCCGGTGAAAACCGTCTGTCAAACAAGAATTTAAAATAGTTTAGTAAGTTGAACATAAACACCTCGCAAAGTAAAAATATAACCTTCAAAAGAAGATCATATATATATGGCGCAGCCGTGCATGGCGCTTGACCGAAAATAAAAAAAAGTTTAAAAAAAATGCGAATTAGTTTATTTGGGGGCCTGTCACCGCTAAAAGACTTATGCTCATTATAGTTTTTATGAGAACTTTATGGGGAATGTGATGAGCATAAGCCTTTTACCGGTGACACCCCTCAAGTAACTTATTGGCACTTTTTATACATATTCATGGGGAAAACAATTTAAATTGTTTTAGGTTTTCAATACCGGATGGGTTTTACAGTTTTGGGTTAAATAAGCTTATTTATATTTTTTCAAACTTTTTTCATTTTCGAGCAAGCGCCATGCACGGCTGCGCCATATATAGTAAATACATTTTTTGGAGGTTGTTATGAAACAACAAAAGTTTTTGGCTGCCGCTCTTGCAGGTTTGCTCCTGACAGGGTGCGCAGGGTGTGCGGCGCCGGATGAAGAAAAGGCGGGGAAAGCCCCCGGCAAGCTTTCCGTTATGACATGGAATGTTCATAACCTGTTTGACGGAGAAGACAACGGTTATGAGTACGATGAATTCCTGAAATCTCAGGGGTGGTCTGCGGAAAAATATCTGGGCAGGATAAACGCCATCTCTGACGCGATCGGCAGAATCCAGCCGCAGCCCGATATCATCCTGCTGCAGGAAATCGAATCCGGTAAAGTTCTTGAGGATCTTTCGCGTTCACTGAACGGCGGCTATTCGCAAAGCCATTTCGCGGCGAATCCTGGCGCGGCGGTCGGCGTGGGCATTATAAGCAAATACCCGCTATCAGACGTAAAAGCCCACTCGGTCACAGTTGAAAGCGATACCGCGCCGCGCCCCGTACTCGAAGCGCGGATAGAGGCGAAGGACGCGCGTTCTTCTGAAAGCTTTCAGGGCGGGAATATCTCTCAAAAGAGCCTTGCCATCTTTATCTGTCACTGGAAATCAAAACTGGGAGGCGACGAGGCTACCGAAAGCACGCGAAGGGCAAGCGCGAGAGTAATACTGCGCCGCGTCCGCGAGTTACGCGAAACCGAACCGGAGCTGGGAATTATAATCGCGGGCGATCTTAATCAGAATTATGACGAGTTTTACAGACAGAACGCGGAGATGATCTGCGCCCTGCTTCCCGACGATCCGTACTGCGCGCTTCTTGCCGCGAAGCACCCCATGCAGCTTGCGGAGAAGTTTCCCTGGCAGCAGAGTTTAAGCGTTCAAAAAGATTTTATCGTTATCAGCAAAAACATGCCGCCTGTGCCTGATAATTTCCCGCCAGGGACTATCACTTTTTATTCACCGTGGATTAGAGAACTTGAAGACGGCTCGTATTACTACAAAAACAACTGGGAAACAATCGATCATTTTCTGGTGTCGCATCAGTTATTCGACGATACGGGATGGGAATACGAAAAAACCGCAATCGTTAATATCCCGCCGTTCGCAAACGAAAGCGGAATACCAGCGCCGTACAGTTCGCGCACAGGCTTGGGTATGAGCGATCATCTGCCGTTGATGCTGTTTTTAGCAATGAAAGATTAGCCTTAGGCTGAGGACTACTTCTTAAGAGCCGCGGTCTTTGCGTCAAGGTGATTTAAAATCGCCTGCAATCTTTCTTTCTCTATCAGGTCGATAAGACGGGCTTCTGTGTAACGCTTGGCTTCTTCTGTAAAGGCGCCGGCAGTCATACAGACGCCCTTCCCCGCTTTTACGTCTTTCAGGTGCGAATGAAAGTCTCTGACTATAAGCTCTCCGATCGCGCCTTGAGCGCGGATAAAACGGAACATGATTAAGTCAGACCATTTTTGAGTGTCAATTTCAGCGAGAATATCAGCCCAGTCATTTTTTGTAACGGAAATATTGGCAATTTTTACTTTGGCTTTTGGATAATAGGTCATTACTATTCTTCGGCAGAGAGCGATAAAATCCGAGGAAGACGCCATGAGATAAACCTGCAGGTTGCGGTTGGCGTTAAGCTCAATATATTTGCTTAATAAAACATTAACATCTTTATACGAAGGATTATCCGCCTGAATTTGTTTTAAATAAGGAATTGCCCTTCCGATATCGTTTATCTTCAGCAATGTCGTCGCGAGTTTGTAGCGAAGCTCGACTAAAATATCAGCTTTTATGTTAGTATGCCTAAGCCCTATTTCAAAATCCTGAATCGCAGCTTCATTCTGCCTTGTATCAAGATGAATAGTTCCCGCTATCAGACAGGAATTGGGACCCATAACGGGATCTGCCCTTAGATGGTTAAAGACGCGCAGCGCCTGTTCAATCTGATTGGCTTCGTGATAACATTCGGCTAACGTGTAAAGCGACTCCTTGTCATCCGGGGCAAGGTCTATCGCCTTGCGGATAAAAGTCATCGCTTCTTTTGGTTTTTTTAATCTGAATAAAGCGTGTCCCATACAGCGCAGAACCGCGGGATTATCGGGCTGCTGGATACGCGCCTGCTGCAGGAGCTGGATTGCTTTCTCATAATTTTTCCTGCTAAACTCAAGAACGCCAAGCTCGTAATTTACTTCAAAATTATCCTGCCTGTATGTCCTTGCAGTTGTAAATCCTTTGTGCGCCTGCTCGACCATGTTAAGTTTATTAGCCGAAAGCCCGTAACGCAAAAAGACTTCAAAATTATCGATTCCCTTAACCTGGCTTACAGTGATTATATCTATCAGCGTTTCGTAAGTTTTCATGGCCCTGTCCCAGTTTTGCTCGTCAAAGTACGCGCTGGCCAGTGTGTAAAGAGCTTCCGGATCACTTGGGTTTTGAGCAAGCCGTTTGTTGGCGTCTTTAATAGCAGCTTCACGATCCCTTGCCAGTTTTCCGCTGCCCAATGAAAAACCGCCGCCCTTTAAGCGATTCATGATAATTAAAAAGACGCTTGCAACAAGAAGCAGCGCAACTATGCCGATTAATAGACCCATATCTTATTATCGGTTAATTTTGTGGTTTTTTGAACTGGTTTTGCCGATAAATACAGTAATATTATATTTAACAAAAAAGATGGCAGTTATCTGCCTCTTGACAAAGGCAATTTGCGAGCCTAAATTTAAGAAAGGAGTGAATCAATGGCATCAAATATAGGTATAAAGATCGCCAACGGAGAATTTTACCCCATTATGGAGGAAAATTCTTTAATCAAAAAAAGATTGATTCTTACCACAGTCCATGATAACCAGCCAAGCGTTCAAATAGACCTTTACAGATGCGCGACGGGCTTAATGGCGGACGCGCAGTATATCGGCAGTCTTGTCGTAGAAAATATAAAGCCCAGACCCGGAAAAGAGCCTTCTATAGAAATGGTAATTTCCTCAGACGGAAAAGGAGAGATCGTCGCCGATGCCGTTGATCTTGATACAGGAGCGGGCGGCGAACATTATGAGCTTGCCGTTTCCTTAAAATCTCTTGACGAAATTTCACGCGAGGTTGATCTTCCGGACTTTGAACTTGAAACCAACGAAGAGCCTCCTTCCGGTCTTTACAACGCCGCCAGCAGAATACGCGAAAAACAAAAAAAATCAGCGCCTATCGGGCTTATTGTCCTGATTGGATTATTATTGATACTTGGCTTGCTTGCGGCATGGCTTTTCTTCTTCGGAGGATTAGACACTGTCCGTTCACTTTTTAACAAACCGGCAGTTGTGCAGCCTGTAATTGAACCAGTCAAAGAGCCGGAGCCTGTCAAGCAGCCCGAACCTGTCAAGCAGCCGGAGCCTGTAAAGCAGCCCGAACCTGTGCCGGTTATTAAAGCGCCTGTGACGCCGCCGCCAAGACCGCAGCCAACAGTAAGCGCGCCTTCCAATGTTACTTCAACAATTCCGAGAGAAGGCGTAAATTACAGAATTCGATGGGGCGATACATTATGGGATATTTCTGAGGCGTTCTACCGTGACCCGATGCAATATCCGAGGATCGCGCGGCATAATAATATCCGAAACCCGAATTTTATTTTATCCGGAAGGATAATTCGCATTCCGCCGAGGAACTAAAATTGTCACGCGGCATATTTTTCTTATCATTAGCACTTTTAGCCGGTTCATGCGCATCGCCTGCTGTTCAGAATGTACAAGACGCATTTTACCTCGGATTGACAGAAACCGGCGCTCATCAGAAAGAAAAGCTTTTTGAAAAGGCGCTTTTAAGCCCAAACGAATATGTCAGGCGGGCTTCGGCTGAAGAGCTTGCAATACTGATGCAGCGCGGAAATCATATTTCTTCCAAAACCATGAAAATCGTCCGCAAGGAAGCGCATGGCTTTTGGGCTGACGCGTTTGAAGTTACTGACGATATCAATAAAGAAAAAGCTTTATCGTTCCTTGCGGGCGTCAACCTGAATACAGCGTCTTTTTATGAGGCAAGGGAATTCGTTTTAAGCGAATGTCAAAAAAAGCATATTGATTTTACAGAAGAAGAAATAGCGATTATCAGAGGGCATTATTACGCCGCACGCTCATGGTACAAAGATGCGCTGGAAATTTACGCCGCGCTTCAGGTCAAAACTTCAAACGACGGTGAAGAGCAGCCAGCGTCAAGCCCGTCAATGGCGAGCAGCTGGCCTGAAAAAATACCCGCGTTATTTATCCAATACCCCGGTAACATACTTAGTTTTGGACGAACTTTCCAATACACGGAATCAGGAAACGCGGGGACTACTCTGTTTTTAAAATGGGAAGCGGAGCTTGCCGCCGGAAACGACGATGCGCTTAAGATACCGCGTTACAATCTTCTTTACAGCGCGGGGCGGATAGCGCGCGCCAGAGGACAGGCAAGCGCAGCTTCAATTTTCGAGAGGGCTTTGGCTGTTGCTCCGAATAAAGAGGAATCCGACAGATGCATCTGGAATCTGCTGAGTCTCGCGGTAGAATCAACAAACAACACTTTTATAAACAGGCTGGAACGATATATTCCCCTCTGGCATAACAGCAGTTATTTTATCGATGTAATGGAACAATACATGCAGCGCCTTACCGCAAGACAGGACTGGAACAAAATAATCCGCATTTTTACACTGGTAAAAAACACCGATGCCGATGTTCAAAAAGCCGCTTCGGCATGGTTAATCCAGCGGGCAATTGAAGAAAAGCTTCTTTCCGCCTCGGACAGCCGTCTTGCCGCGCAGGCTGTAAACTCAAGAACCGCAGCCGCCGATCCGTTAGTATTTGCGCGCATTGCGTATGACGCAAGTTATTCAATCAGTATTCCGTCTCTTTATTACCGTTGCCGCACCGCGTCCGCTCTTAGACTGCCGTTTTTGGAATTTTCGGAAAACACAGCCGGAACTTTTACGAAGGAGCCGCCCTCGCAGGCTTTACAGTTCCTGCTTGATTTTTTCAATAACAATATTGCCGAGTTAGCCGATCCGTATATCAGAGCAATAGAAAGAGATTTGTCTCCCGCCGAATTACGCGCATTGTCGGAAGCCTACGCCGAAGCGGAAATATACAACCTTTCAATGAGAGTTATTACCGCTTTTATTAACAGAGAATCTTATAAAAAAGAAAGACGCGATTTAGAACTTGCGTACCCGCGCCCGTATCTTAAACTGATAGAATCATACGCAAAACAATATAACCTTGCCCCGTCGATGATGCTAGGTCTGATCCGCGCCGAGAGCGCGTTCCAGCACGCAGTTGTCTCGCGCGCCGGAGCGGTAGGGCTTGCGCAATTCATGCCGGCAACAGCGAAAGATGTGGCTGCCCGCATACACCGCGCCGGCGGCCCTAACTATGCCAGCATCGAATATAACAGCCTTGACAGAACCATTCCCGAAGTAAGCGTGCACATGGGTTCGTTCTATTTAAACATGCGGAGAAACGAGTTAAACGACATCCAGCTCGCCCTCATGGCATATAACGGCGGCGTCCCCAGAATACGGCGGGCGCAGAACGCAAACCCCAAACTGCCCCCCGACTTAATCGTAGAGACCCACCCCACCTACGAAACCCGCGACTACGGCAGACGCGTTGTCGGCTTCGCCGCGGTTTACGAAGCGCTGTACTATTGAGTTAGAGTCTTATATATCCAGCGCCCGTTCCAGCTGCACGCGCGGGCTGCCTTTCCTTGTGACGGTTTTTGCCGCGGCGATGAAGGCGACAAGATCTCTGCCTGTTCGTTCATACAAATCCTCATAAAAATTGTCATCTGTATGGTACAGCCTGTAAAGTTCAAGAAAGGCATTGTTAACAGGCAGATCGGGAAAACCGCGGTAATTACCGCTTGTAAAAAGACTATCGTACCCGGCTGAGAATCGTTCTTTTGCGGCGTTTATTATCCGCTCTTTTTCAAGCAGTTTGTCTTCCCTGCTTAAGCCGCCCGAATAAAGAACGTCCAGCTCCGAAATAAGCTCCTGAATAAACGAGACGTAATTTTGACTGTCTGTTTTGGAGGCAAACATCTCCGCGTATTCTTCGGAGTCCGCGCCATAACGCGATTCGACGTAGAGCCGCCCGCCTTCGGTTCCGATAAATTCGGCAAGCTCCTCGTTAAAGTCGGACTGCCCTTTAATAAAGACCGTCGCGTGAACAAGTTCGTGGATGATAAGATTGGCAAGCCTTGCGGGGGAATATTCGCGCATGTATGAGTAAAGCGGGTCTTTGAACCAGCCAAGAGTGCTGAAGGCGGTAACGGGGCGTACCCAGACATCAAGGTCTTTTTTCTCAAGTTTTTCCCGTTCCTTCCGCGCGTCATCAGCGTTGAAAAAGCCTTTGTAGGGCATCCTGCCGACAATGGGATAAGCCCACTCATGGCGCTGAAACGAATCCTTTGCCGAAGCGGATACCACCGCCGCAAGGTAATCACGGTCAATTTCCACATAGCGGGTGTAATTCTTGCTGTTGGCAAGCCCCAGCTCATTCATGGCAAAAACGCGGATATCCGCCACAAGGCGCACAAACTCTTTATCGTCAATCTGTTCCAGAGGGACGGCGCGGTTAAGGTACCCGATCATGGTAAAGCCCTGCTTCAGGGTATAGCAGCCTGAGAATAACGCGGATAAAGAAAGAAGAGAAGCCGTCATAAAAATAATCCTTAAGTTTTTCATATAATTTCCTAATTCTCTTGAATTTAATTCGATATTATTCTATTATAGCAAAATGTGAAAATTATGACTTCCCCTACTTGGAAATAGGGAAAAATAAGCGTTATATTAATAATAAATGTAAAGGAGCAAATAATGACAAGACCGGTAACTCTATTTTCAGGACAATGGACAGATATGCCTTTCGACAAATTCTGTGAAAAGGCAAAATCCTTTGGTTATGACGGAATAGAAATCGCATGCTGGGGCAATCACCTCGATTTAAAAAAAGCGGCAACAGACCTTGCTTATATTGAAGAAATAAAGACAATTCTGAAAAACAACAACCTTAAAGTGCTGGCAATCGGCACCCATTTAATCGGTCAGTGCGTCGGAGACAATGAGGATCCGCGTTTGGATGGTTTCGCGCCCTCAAACATCTCAGGAAAGCCGGAAGAAATCCGCAAATGGGCGATTCAGGAGATGAAATACGCCGCCGCCGCCGCAAAAAACCTCGGCGTTAAAATCGTAACGGGTTTTATGGGAAGCCCGATTTGGGCATACTGGTATTCCTACCCCCAAACCACCGAGCAGATGATCGACGAAGGCTACAAAAAAATCGTCAGCCTCTGGTCGCCGATTTTCGATGAATTTGACAAAAACGGAATTAAGTTTGCGCTGGAAGTTCACCCGTCAGAAATTGCCTTCGACTACTATTCAGCCGAACGCCTCCTTAAAGAATTTAAAAACCGCAAAACTCTGGGCTTCAATCTGGATCCTTCCCACTTGATTTGGCAGGGCGTAAACCCGTGCCTTTTCATCCGTGATTTCGCATCCAAGATTTTATCCGTCCACATGAAGGACGCCGCCGTAACCCTCGACGGCAAAGCCGGCATCCTCGGCTCCTTCCTCCCCTTCGGCGACGTAAGGCGCGGCTGGAACTTCCGCTCCCCCGGCCACGGCGATGTCGACTTCGAGAGCCTCATCCGCGAACTCAACGCGATCAACTACAAAGGTCCTCTCTCCGTCGAATGGGAAGACTCAGGCATGAACCGCGAACTGGGCGTGAAAGAAGCCTGCGACTTTGTCAGGAACATCAACTTCTCGCCCTCGGATACCGCCGATGACGGGACAGCAAACAGTTAAACAATTATGATTGATTATAAAAGCTGACTTTCGGGCGATTAACTCAGTGGTTAGAGTGCTACCTTCACACGGTAGAAGTCACCGGTTCGAATCCAGTATCGCCCAAAAATTTATCCTTCCAAGCTAAATGTGGACGGCGTACTCATGCTGCCGAAGGAAGACCTTTTGTTGCTGACAACGTAGGGGTTGTTACGCAGAGCGGTGATTTCGGAGCGGAGTTCTATCATGCGTTTGGAGAGAAGCTCTTTGTTTTCGGTTGAGCGGATGACGGCTTCGCTTTTGAGTCTTTCAAGGGATGCTTTGATGTCCGGCACTTCGTCAGACTGCGGGGTTCCGCCGCCGGCTATTTCTATCGAGGCTTTTTTACCGGTGATTGAGTTGTACATTACTTCAAGAGGATCAATAACTTTTTGGATTGAGAAAATGTCGGCGACAATTTTTTCTTCCAGTTCTACATAGGCAAGGAGATCTTCGGCGCTGCCTGATTCAATGACGCCTTGCTGTTTGTCAAGTAAATCCAAATACGAGCGGAATCTGTCCCGCTGCTGAGTCAGCAGGGTTTTAAAGCGTTTTAAGACGGCGACTCTTTGCGCAAGCTCTTCCGAATCAATCTCTTTGACTGCTGTTACTTCTTTCGATAAAATCGACATACATACCTCTCTGTTTGCAGGCGGTTAACCCGCTATATTCAAACCGACAGCTCCGCGGTTCGGCGGATCGGCTGCTATCTTGCTTATGTCATTCCATGTGTTTCTTAAGTCTGAAAGCATTCTTTGAACTTCTTTAATTCGTCCTGCATCCTGAGCTATGTTTGATTCTAACAATTCCCTGTTGAACCATGTGTATAACGAAAATAAATTTTTGGAGATTTCGCCGCCCTGTTCAAAGTCCAGCGAAACCATCAATTCCGTGATGATTTCTTCGGTCTTCATTACGGCTTTGCCGATCCGTTCTATCTTACCGGGATCTTTTTCAGTTTGATTTTTATTAATAAGATCAATCGCCGTGGAAAGCTGTTTAATGGCTTCATCGTATAACATGACGATGAGCTGCCCCTGCCCCGCAGTGTTTATCCTGGTTTCTTTGTATGTTGACGATGCGTTTTTATATGACAAAATACCCTCTCTACAAGATTATCGGCATAAAAATGGGCCGGCTTAACCTGTCAATCCAGATCTTTCGTCATTACTGATTAAAAAGGGCAATTCCGCCCGCTAATCCGATAAAATTGCCGATGACTCCTCCCAGAGATGAAAGAAAGAACACCAAAAGCGCTTTTGTAATTCTGTTGCGGTAAACGCCTTTCAGACTGACAGCGTCGTCGGTAATATTCTGGACATCCGAAACGCGGGGTTTGCGCATTGCGACCTGTACAAGCCCGGCGAACAGCCCGACGCCTATCAGCGGGTTAAGCGTAGCTATGGGCGCGCCCAGGAAAGAAGCAATTACCGCCAACGGATGCGCAAGGGCAAGGATCGAACCCAGCGCCGCGAGAGAACAGTTAAATATCACCCACCTAAGTATTATTTCAAAACCGACATCGGTTCCTTTGCCGATGAAGCCGACCGCAACCAGAGCGATAATCGCGGCGGGTATGATAAAACCGGCCGCTTTGGAAAGGAAACCAGGCGGCGGGATAACATCCAGCTCGCTGACATCGGAGGTTTCTTCCCCCCTGCTGAGTTTTTCAAGGTGGGAGACAATTCCCTGCTTGTGGCCTGCGCCGATTACAGCTGCGATTTTTTTCGGCGCTTTTTGTTCCGCGCCTTCGGCTGCTGTTTTTTGCAAATTCGCAGAGTCCCAGATTTTAGCGGCAAGGTAGCGGTCCCTTTCGTCAATTAAAACTTCTTTAACGGCAGGCAGATAGTCTGACAATTCGCTCATCATGCCGTCAAGTTCATTTTTGTTTTTAAGGTTTTCGATTTCCTCTTCGTCAAGTTTTTCGGTTGTAAAAGCTGAAGCTAAAAGAGAAGCCAAAAGTTTTGTTTTACTCCATAAACCGCATTTTGCCCACGCTCTGCGCAAGGTTGTATGCACCTCACGATCGCAGAGGCTGTACTGTAGCCCCTGCTCTCTTGCGGTTTCTACGGCGGTTTTCATCTCTTCGCCGGGCGTTACTCCGACCTTATTGCCAAGACGGCGCTGAAAACTTGAAAGGACAAGGTTTACTATTAATAAAAAGCCTTTCCCCTCTTTAAAAACTTTTGTTAAATCAAGTTTTGACCACGTGTCATTCTGCGTAATCGAATTGTAACGCGCCTGATCAAGTTCTACGCACACAATGTCGGGCTTTTCTTCGCTGATAATATTTTGAACTTCTTCGATGCTTTCGCGCGACACGTGAGCGGTTCCGATTATTTTAAATTCGATATCATTAAGAGTAACTACAGATATGTTATCGTTCATTTTTTGTTCTCCTTGACAAGTCCGCGTTCTTTAAGGATAGCTTCGTTTAACCGCCATTCAATGCTTACGGCAGCATCAAGATCCCTGATCATTAAATAATATCTGTCAGCCAATGTTTTATTCCCCCTGATATCGTAATACGAAGCTATATAAAAAAGCATCCGCGATTTTGTATGAATGTTTACTTCCGCCTCAACCTTCATAACAACATCGGCATCGCCCGATAAATCATGAAAAAGCTTTAGTATCGCGTAATCAAGCGAATCCCGCGGAGCTGTGCGAAGTACCTGCGATAAAAACTGTTTGGGGTCGGTCTGCCTTCCGGCTCTCATCCAGTTTATCGCGGCAAGTATCGCGTAACTGTATTCTCTGGGAGCCTGTTTGTAAGCGTCAAGGAAGGCGTCCCTTGCCGAAGCCCATTGCCTGTTTCTCATTCTGATTACGCCGAGCCCCTCAAACGCGTAATAATACTCAGGGTTTAAGCGGGCAAGTATCACGTAATCGCGTTCAGCGCCTTCGTAATCGCCTAACTCATCTTTGATTCCCGCGCTGTAAACGTATGCCATAAAAATATTGGGGGCGATTGAGATTGCGCGGTTAAAACCCGCAAGAGCTTCTTCTTTGCGGTTCATTTCCATAAGGACAATTCCGCGATCGACAAGCATCCAGTAATTATCGGGTTCAAGCTTAACCGCGGCGGTTAAATCTTCCAGCGCGTCGGCATAGTAAACGGAACTCATATAAAGCCTTGCCCTTTCATGCAGCGGTCTTGCCCAGCCGGGATACAAACTTATCGCGCGGTTTAAAAGCCTTTCGGCGTTGCGGCTTTCGCCGTTGTACCGGTGCACCGAAGCCCGTCCGACAAGAGCTTCTCCGCTTTCAGGATCGGCGCCAAGCGCTCTGTCAAAATAACCGGCGGCGCTTCGCAGGTTGCGGTTTCTGATACTGATGTTGCCTAAATCGTTCAGCGCTCTTACATTAGCAGGATCGATTTTGATAATCCTGTCCAGAAAGGCGCGCCTGTCCCTGTCGCGGTTATCAATCGCGGCAGCGTCAGCCAGCACCATAAGGGCGTCGGTGTCTCCGCTGTCCAAGGCGATAATTCCGTCCGCGATCCGCCTTGCTTCGGCAGTTCTTCCGGCGGAATTCAAAATTGAAGCTCTCATAATTTTTATTGCGGTTTTTTCCGCTTCTTCCGGCGGCAGAGTATCAAACAATTCCAGCGCCGCGTCAAAATTCCTGCGGGCAAGATGATTCGCGGCTTCGTTTAAAATTGATTCTGTCCTGTTTTCCTGACCCGGAAGAAAGAAGGTATTCAGAAATAATAAAATCAGCAATAAACCGCTTCCATTGAACTTTATATTCATGTTATTATAAATAGTATACAATATTTAATAAACCGGCAAGTTCGTTTCAAGTTACAACAGCCGGGTAGTTTTAAGAGGTTGATAAAGCAATGAGAAAACCTTTAACCACGCGTATGCTCGGTCTTGCCGCGCTTTACTGCGCTGTGTTCATTTGTCTGGCTATACTCCAGTTTTCCAATAAGGGCAATTTTTCCGTGTCCGCCGGGGAAATGCATATAAAGGGGCGCTATCTTGCCGATGACGGCCTTAATGGCGGAGAGATAGCGGGCGGGGTTAAAGTTTTTTACGAAGGCATTGAACTCAATTTAAGGGAAGAACGCGGAAAGGGGCTGACAATCACAGGAAATGACGGCGTGTTTCCCGTAAACCCCGATACAATGCTGATAACGGATAACTCCGCGCGGTTTTCCATGCCCGGCGGAACCGCGCTTGTTTTTACGTCTTTGAACTCGCAGCGGGGAGCGGAACTGCAAATAAGCGCGGAATTTGCAGATAACGCATCGGAAATTTCCATACCCGTTTCGTACCGCAGGTCTTCGCTGGTACGCGACAATGAGCAGATCGGCGTTTTTTTCGGCGGCGCGCGTTATTTTTTCAACACTTCGGGGAATGAGCTGGAAGAAGGGAAAATGATTTTGTCGCGGGAACGTTCTTTTATCTCGTACCGCGAAAGAAGCAAACAAAAAGAATTTATCCCGTCCGACTACATAATCGAACAGGCGCAAAATTACGAAACAGTTTTAAGGAACTGGCAGAATTCAACATATACGTACTGGAGTCAAAATGCGGTCTTTCTCCAGAACGAAGACGATATGACCGCGTTTTTCTCTGAGGCAATTCCGCGCGGCACTTACACATCCGCGGTAAGCGCGATTGCTCCTAATTTGCTGAACACCTCAAGGCACAGCCACAGATCGGGACTTTACGCGGGAGGGACATTAAGCTCGTATAACTCGTTCATCGCGGAAGAAAACGAAAAACTCAACCTGATAACAAGGCTTACAAGAGAAAAATCGCTCGCCGTTTTTAAAGAAGAAAACGTGATTGATTATCTTTTTTCGCGGAGCTACAACGCTCTTGCCAATGAGGTTATCGAAATAATTAGCAACAGCGAAGGCCAGACTATAACCGTTGATTATTGCGCCGGCTTATTGGAAGCTTTTTCAGATCTAAGAAGATGGCGCCCGCTAAGCACAATGGATCATTTGACGGAACAAATACTTTCGGCAATTACAGATAACTTAAACGCCGAAAACGGCGCGGTGTTTGTTTCCGTTCAGGAAGGCAATACCGCAGAATACAGCCTGCGGCTAGGGAAGGCGCTTATTTTCTGGACGGAAAACACGGCATTTACTCCGGCGGAATCCGAGACGTCCGTTTCCGACTGGCAGGCTATCGGCAGATCGCTTGTTCTGTCGTCAATTTCAGGCAGCACATCGGGCAGGCTTCACTATTTACTTAAGCTTAACGACTACATTCCAAAGGCAATGTGGCTTACCGATAACGGTCATTGGGCATGGACAATCTGCCCTGCGATAAGAGTGACGGCAACCGACAACAACACTACCTTCGCCTTTAGTTTCCCTGTAAACATGGCGCATTATGTGCTAATCCGCGGGGTACGCCCATTTATAAGGATTCAAATTCACGGGGTGGATTGGAGATCCGATCCTAATTTTGAACGCTACGATTCATCTGGCTGGACTTATTATACGCAGGAGCAGGTGCTTGTGCTCAAAATAAGGCACCGTTCGTCAACGGAAAATATAAGGCTAATCTACAGAGAAGCGCCGCGTCCGGCGGCTCCGCCGCCTGCGGCAGCAGTTGAAGCAGCCGGAGAATCTGTTGAATAGGCGTGAGCGCTTCATTCTAATAATTCTGATTGCCTCGATTGCGGTATTATCGTTAGTCATCGTAATTTACGGCGTGGTTTTCTCCGGCAAAAAAAGCGTTTTACGGGAACATGAAGAACAACCCCTCACCGAACCGTTTTCGCCGGAAACGCCCGGCGCGGCGGAAGAGCCCTCTGACGGCGGGCAAAAAGACGCGACCGCCGAAGAAACCATCATCCGCCTGCAAGGAGGCGGAGAGGCC
>JGI24695J34938_10001827_pt1 | contig 17391 bp, 13 predicted proteins | sample TergutCo191P3_FD_34938 | JGI IMG/M metagenome (IMG submission 34938)
AGCGTTAGACGACATTATCAGCGATTTAAAACAGGCGATTGACGGCGGCAAATGATGTACGATTTTAACACGGTAATCGAGAGAAGAAACACAAACAGTATAAAATACGATCCTGTCTCCAGGGGGAAACCGGAAGACGTATTGCCGCTGTGGGTTGCCGATATGGATTTTGCGACGCCGCCCTGTGTGCAGGATGCGCTTGTTTCACGCGCTCAGCATGGGATTTTCGGCTACAGCGAGCCTGATGCGTCGTATTGGACTGCTGTGCAGGAGTGGTATAAAAACCGCTTTGAATGGGAAACTCAAAAAGAATGGTTGTTGATAACTCCCGGAGTTGTAAACGCCTTGTATATTGCTGTCCGCGCTTTAACAAAACCTGAGGACGCGATTTTAATTCAACAGCCTGTGTATTATCCCTTTGGTTCCTCCGCGGTAAAAACCGGGCGGAAGCTGCTTGTTAATGAACTTATTTATAAAGACGGCAGTTACACGATAGATTTTGAAGATTTTGAAAATAAAATTAAAGAAGCAAAAGTTTTTATTTTATGCAATCCGCATAATCCTGCCGGCAGAGTATGGACTCGCGATGAGCTTCTTCGCATGGGAGAGATTTGTCTGCGTCTCGGAGTTATTATTATCTCCGATGAAATCCATCAGGACATTGTTTTTCCGCCGTTTAAACATCTTGTTTTCGCAGGGCTTGATGCCCGGTTTACCGATATTACAATCACCTGCACATCTCCATCTAAAACTTTTAATCTCGCGGGGCTTCAGCACGCTAATATTTTTATTTCAAACAAAAATCTGCGCGATCTTTTTAAACAGGAGTATGAACGCTGCGGTTTGAGCCAGCCAAACATTATGGGAATTATTTCCTGCGAAGCCGCGTATACAGGCGGAGCGCAGTGGCTGGATGAATTGATTGATTATATTGCGGACAATATGTTATTCCTTGACAATTATTTAAAAAAACAAATCCCAAAAATTAAACTTGTAAAACCGGAAGGGACATATCTAGCGTGGCTTGACTGCTCCGGTATAAAATTGTCCGCAAAAGATTTGGATACCGCCATTATAAAAAAATGCAAATTATGGTTGAATGACGGCGTAATGTTTGGAAGGGGAGGAAGCGGCTTTCAGCGGATGAATGTCGCCTGCCCGCGTTCTGTTTTAGAAAACGCGCTTGAGCGTTTAAAAAAAATCTAATAAGAGGTAAACCAATGAAAGTTTCAACAAAAGGAAGATACGCCCTGCGGATGCTGCTTGATTTAGCAGAACACAGGGAAGAAGGTTTTATACCGTTAAAAGATATCGCAAAAAGACAGGATATTTCAAAACAGTATCTTGAGCAAATTGTTTCCATTATTAATTCATCCGGCGCTCTTCGCGCTAACCGCGGCAAACAGGGCGGCTATATGCTCGCAAAAGAGCCTTCCGAGTACACCGTTGGTCAGATATTGCGCATAACAGAAGGCAATCTTGCGCCTATAGCCTGCCTAGAAGACAAAGTTAATAAATGCGAGAGAGTCAAAAAATGCAAAACCATTTCCATGTGGAAAGGACTCAACAAAGTTATCGCCGATTATCTGGACAGCATTACCCTGCAGGATTTACTGGATAAATAACGTAAGATTGTGTTTATTACCCGTTTTATCTATTTTTTGTTTGTGAAATTAATACCTTTCTCAATCAAATAAAATGTCAATAATCCTGTCGAAATTTTTGACGTCGCTTAAAACCCATTCTTCGTCTAATTTTCTTACAGGGCTTATGATAATTACGTCCAGTGTTTCAGGTTTCCAGTAAAATCTGTATGCCTTACTCATAACTATTGATCTGTCAATTCCGTTTCTTCTTGAAAATGCGGCAATTAAATCAACATGATCCAGGGAGGGACCGTTGCTTTTTATTCCCTGATTGTCATAAATTATAATTCTGCCAGTGTAGTAATCAAGTTTGCCGTCCTGCAGCGACCAGTTCAATTTGTAGTCCATACTACAAATATTATAAATGATTTTGGAAATTTTATCTACTTTTAAACCATTTAATTATAACAGTAAAAATTTGTTCTTTTTGTAATTTATCAAACCATCATTTTTCATTTTAATAAGTTCGTGCGAGAGAGCGCTTCGCTCCACGCAGAGGAAGTCAGCCATTTCTTCGCGGTTAAAGGGTAAGGTAATGTCGGGTTCGTTGAATGATTCAAGATAGCGCATAACTTTTTCTCTTATGGTTTTTAATTCGAGAATTTCCATTTTATTTTGCATCATAAGATTTTTTTTCGCGATTATGCCGGTCATGTTTTCTATCAATTTAACGTGGAAAGGGCAGGAGACCGAACACGTTTTTAAAAAATGCGTAAAATTAAGCTGCATATAACATGAATTTTCGACAGCGATAACAGTTACGGGGCTTATTGTAACTCCCGCGCAGCATAAAGCTTCAGCGAAAATGCCGGCGGGCGGCATCGAAGTTAATAGAGAGCGGTTGCCGTCGTAATTTTCCCGTATTATGTGAAATTGTCCCGTAAGAACAATGCCGAAAAATTCAAGTTTATTTCCTGTAAGAAGAATTATTTGTCCTTTTTTAACATTTACTGTTTTCGCGTTCATGCAATCAAGCAGAGCGCGTCGTTCCGCGTCGTTAATGTCTTTGAATAATCCTGTCATTTCAAGAACGTCTAAATAATTTTCATAATTTTTCAAACTTTCTCTCTTTTGTGGTTTTAACCACTGAAAATTATTTTAAATTTATTACATTTAATATTGTAATGCAATGAAGCTTTTTACGGTTTTGCAAATTATTTTATGAGGAGTGTGATTATGAGAAAAAATGTATGTATTATCTGCGGTTATGTTTACGACGGAGCGCTGTTATTCGACGAATTGCCGGATGACTATGTGTGTCCAATCTGCGGAGTGGAAAAAAACAAATTTGAGGTTCTTTCGCATGAGTTTAAAGAAGCGTTTTTAAAGATCGATTACGGACTTTATGTTATTACTTCAAAGGAAGGAAATAATGACAACGGCTGCGTTGTTGACGCTTTAATGCAGCTAACGGACGAACCGCCCGCCATCGCTTTTTCAATTAATAAGGTTAACATGACACATGACATGTTAATAAATTCAAGGGAATTTAACATTTCGGTTCTAACCGAAGACGCGCCAAAGGAGTTGTTTGGATTGTTCAGCGCGAAATCGGGAAGATATATCGCCAAGTTTAACGAATTTCCTGACGCAAAACGAAGCGAGAACGGCATATACCATTTAACAAAATATGTAAACGCGATATTTTCGGGGAAAATTATCGATGCGATTGACGCGGGAACTCATACCCTTTTTAGAGGCGAAATCCAAAGCGCGGAAGTAATATCAGGCGGTAAAACTTTATCGTACAGCGATTACCGCAGGGATATCAGATACAGGCAGATGTTTTGCTTTCAATGTCAGCAAACGGCAAGGGGCAGCGGCTGTACGATGTCCGGCGTATGCGGAAAAACAGCGAAGAGCGCCGTTTCTCAGGATATACTTACCTGCGAGTTAATTTCGCTGGCAGTCGCTGTTCAGGAAAAATATCTTGATTATTCCGTTGTATATGATTTAATAGATTTAATCGTAGATGGGCTCTTTACATGCATTACAAATGTTAATTTTGACGCAGAACACACAGCGGCGTTATCTGCAAAAGTCAACGCAAAAAGGGAAAAACTCGGCGGCATCGAAATTATTAAACATGATGATTTATTCAGCGGAGATGAAAATATACGCTCTCTGCGTTCCGCGCTTTTGTTTGGAATGCGCGGTATGGCGGCATATGCGCATCACGCGCGCGTTTTGGGTAGGCGCGACAGGGAGGTGGATAACTGGTTTATCAAAGGGATGTCGGCTCTTGGAATGGAGCATACGGCAAATGAATGGCTTGGGCTTCTGATGGAATTCGGAGGCATCAATTTAAAATGTATGGAAATACTTGACTCAGCGAATACAGGCGCTTACGGAAACCCTGAACCTGCGCGTGTTTCGCTTCAGATAGACAAAGGACCTTTTATTATCGTAACAGGTCATGACCTTCGCGACTTGTATATGCTGCTTGAACAGACAAACGGCAGGGGAGTGAATGTTTACACACACGGTGAAATGCTGCCGGCTCACGGTTATCCTGAATTAAGAAAATATCCGCAGCTAAAAGGACACTTTGGCACAGCGTGGCAGAATCAGCAGAATGAGTTTAAAAATCTTCCGGCGCCGATTTTATTCACAACAAACTGCATTATGCCGCCAAGGGATAGTTACGCCGACAAGATTTACGCGACATCGGTTGTGCAGTACCCAAAAATAGTTCACATCGAAGAAGACGCGAACGGTTATAAAGATTTTTCCGGATTAATCGACCGCGCGGAAAAACTCGGCGGGTTCAGCGAAAATATGCAGTTTACGGGAATGAACGGCGGACTTGCGGTAACAACAGGTTACGGACGGCAGACAGTTTTGAATAACGCGCCTGCGATCATTGACGCGGTAAAAAACGGAGAAATTAAACACTTCTTCCTTGTCGGAGGCTGCGACGGCGCGCATGGTATCAGAAGTTATTATACCGATTTTGTAAAAAATACGCCTCCCGACACAGTAGTGTTCACTTTAGCCTGCGGAAAATTCCGTTTTAACGATCTTGACGCGGGTTTCATCGGAGCGTTCCCGCGCATAATGGATATGGGGCAGTGCAATGACGCTTACGGCGCTGTCGAAACTGTTATAGCGTTAGCCGAAGCGTATAACTGCGGCATAAACGATCTGCCCCTGACTTTAGTGCTTTCATGGTATGAACAAAAAGCTGTCTGTATATTGTTAACGCTTCTTTCGCTTGGCATTAAAAATATTTACATCGGTCCAAGCGTCCCCGCGTTTTTTTCGCAAACAATATTAAAGGTGATCGTCGATAAATTCGATCTTCATCTTATAAGCGAGCCTGAAAAAGATTTGGAAGAAATTTTAAAAGGTAACCGGTAAGCAATTTAAAAATAGGTTAGTTTTGATAAAACCTCCGGTTAAAAAAAGAGGGACAGTCATCATTGATGATTGCCCCCTTTTTTGGATTAATTAAAACAGCGGCTTATTCAGCGGCTCCCATTGTGCGCACTACGTTAGCCGTAAAGTACGCGGCGGATGTGCTTCCTTCATAACCGGAAGTGTTTGTAACAACATTCAAACTCGGGTTTGTAGCGTGGTGCAGAGTAACATTTCTGATTAACTGAGTTATCGCGTTGATTCTTCCTTCGTCCTGACTTGTCAAACCTAAAGCAAAATAGAACGGTCCTGTCGCAGTCGCGGCGGGAAGATTTGCTTTGTTATATTGACCGTGCGCTCTTGAACCCGTAATGTTATATGTGTATGTAAACCATTCATTTGCGACAGCGCCCATACCTGCCCATGTCGTGTTGTTATTGTCAATAATTTTATGCGCGAACATCGGGTCTGTGCTAAGGCTGATGGTCATAGTGCCCCAGTCCGAACTAAAATCCGCGTCAGTATAATTGCCGTAAAGACGAACGCAGCCGCTGCGCAAAGATTTTGTAATATTGGCTTCATCTACAAGGTATTCTGCCGTTAATTTGTTGTAATTTCCCCATGTCTGACCCGCGGGTAATTCAAACTTGAAAATTGCCTGACCGGCCATCGCCAGCTGAAGCCTCTCAGTTCCCGGAGGCGGCGGCGGAAGCGCAGCTTTTGAATTGCTGCCTGAAGCAGGCTTTGCGCTTCCTGCGCACGCTGTCAGCGTAATAATTGCTGCCAATGCGGCAATTCCGGTAATAAATCCCAATTTCTTCATAATAAACTCCTTGGATTTGGTTTTTCAGGATATATTATATCATAACAAGGCTTATAAATCAATATAAAAAGTAGATAGGCGTCAATCATCACACCTTTTTTTTTTACAATTCTCGTATTATAATATGGCTATGACTCTTATCAATCTTGCGGCTGAGACAGGGAAGGCGCTGCCCCTCGGGGCGACTGTGACTCACGGAGGAGTTAATTTCGCTGTCTTCTCCCGGAATGCCGCCGCTGTTACTCTCGTTATTTTTGAGTCCGCGGAAAAAGATTGTCCATGGATCGAAATCCCTCTTAATAAAAGAGAAAATAAAACCGGAAATATCTGGCATTGTTTTATTAAAGGTCTTGAAGCCGGAACCTGTTATTTGTTCCGCGTGGACGGTCCGTACTTTCCAGAAAAAGGGCAGCGGTTTAATCCGTATAAAACTTTAATCGATCCTTACGCGAAAGCGATCACTGACGTGAGCGGATGGGATTATACGAAATGTTCCGGTTATGATCCTCATAAACCCGGACGCGATTTGACTTTTTCATACGAAGATGACGTTATGCACCAGCCGCGCTGTATCGTAATCGACAATCATTTTGACTGGCAGGGCGATATGCCGATAAATTATCCCCTGCGTTTCAGCGTGATTTATGAAGCCCATGTAAAAGGGATTACCGCTCATCCCAATTCAGGAGTTGAGCATCCGGGAACTTACAAAGGCGTAATAGAAAAAATTCCCTTCTTTAAAGATTTAGGAATAACAAGCATTGAATTTTTACCCGTTCAGGAATTTAACGAAAACGAAATTCCCCGCATCAATCCGCGCACAGGAAAAAAATTGACTAACTACTGGGGTTATTCTACAGCCGCGTTTTTCGCGCCTAAGGAATCATACGCCGCGGATAGAACCCCCGGCGCTCAGGTTAATGAATTTAAAGAAATGGTAAGAGAGCTTCACAAGGCGGGAATCGAAGTAATTCTTGACATTGTGTTTAACCACACCGCCGAAGGCAATGAACAGGGACCGACTTTTTCTTTCCGCGGACTTGATAATTCGGTTTATTACATACTCAATGAAAATAAGCGTTATTATCAAAATTATTCCGGCTGCGGAAATACCGTTAACTGCAATCATCCTGTTGTGCGCACATTCATTATGGACTGCCTGCGGTACTGGGTTATGGAAATGCACGTTGACGGTTTCCGTTTTGATTTAGGTTCGATACTGGGGCGCGATCAATCGGGAAGGATAATGGAAAATCCGCCGACTCTGGAACAAATCGCCGAAGACCCGATTCTTAGCTCGACAAAAATTATCGCGGAGGCATGGGATGCCGGCGGCGCTTATCAGGTTGGATGGTTCCCCGGCGGACGCTGGGCTGAGTGGAACGATAAATACCGCGACAATGTGCGCAAATACTGGAGAGGCGATCGGAAAGAAACAAGGCATCTTGCGACGCGAATCGCCGGCAGTTCCGATCTCTATCTGCGCGACGGGCGCAAGCCTTTCCATTCAATCAACTTTATAACAAGCCACGACGGCTTTACGATGAAGGATTTAGTTTCGTATAACGGAAAGCACAACGAAGAAAACGGAGAAAACAACGGCGACGGTTCTAATGATAATTTAAGTTACAATTACGGCGTAGAAGGTCATTCAAAAGATCCGGTTTTAAAAATTATCCGCGACCGGCAGTTGAAAAACTTTATAGCGACAATGATGGTTTCTCTCGGCACGCCGATGATTCTTGGCGGCGACGAATTTGGGCGCACTCAGAACGGCAACAACAACGCGTATTGCCAGGACAATGAAATTTCGTGGTATGACTGGTCGTTATTCGATAACAATCAGGACCTTTACCGCTTTGTAAAAGAGATGATCGCCTTCCGCCTGCGCCACCCCGGTTTTATGCGTCCTGAATTTTTCACAGGCAGGGGCGGTTTTTACAAGGCGATTCCCGATATCAGCTGGTTCAACGAGAGCGCCCACGCGATTAACTGGGAAACAGCAGGATGTTTTCTTGCGCTGCGCCTCCTTGGCAGCAAGGCGGACACATTAGCCGATCGCGATGATAATGATTTTTACATCATGTTCAACCCGGATATCGATCTTCATAACTTTGCTCTTGCCGATCCGCCGCCGAAAAAGAAATGGTTTCGCGCCGTGGACACCGGAATACCTTCGCCTAACGATATAATGCTGCCCGGGACAGAAGAACATCTTACCACCCAGCGCACTTATCCTGTAAAAGCGCGCAGCATTGTAATATTGATTTCCAAAGAAGGGTAAACATGGACAACAGCAGTTTTATTTTCGGCGTAGACCTTGACGGCGTTGTCGGTGATTTTTACGGAACAATCAGGAAAATCGCCGCCGAATGGCTGAACAAACCAATTGAAACCCTTACTACCGAAGTCTCCTACGGTTTTAACGAATGGGGCATAGACGAGTTCGGCGGCTACGACAGACTTCACCGTTACGCCGTAACACAGCGCAGCATTTTCAGCGACATGGAACCAATCCTTCACGCCCCCGCAATCCTTAGAAAACTTTCCAATCAGGGAATCCGCATCCGCATCATCACTCACCGTCTTTTTTTAAAATATTCGCACTCCGCCACTATCAAACAAACCGTAGACTGGCTGGATAATTACGACATCCCGTATTGGGACATCTGCTTTATGAAAGACAAGGGAGCTGTCGGCGCTCACATTTATATTGACGATACCCCGGAAAATATAATCAGTCTGCGCAAACAGGGATTCAACACTATTGTTTTTACCAATTCCACAAACCGCAATCTGCCCGCTCCAAGAGCGGACAACTGGGAAGAAGTTGAACGCATGGTAATGGAAGCCCGCGAAGAGTGGCTGACAGGCACTGTGGGATTATTTGACGCGAAGTGATCGATTATAAAAAGACAAATCATAAAAAGATAAATAATAAAGAGATTAATCATAAAGAGATTAATATTGTTCTTACAACAATCAACGCCAAGTGGATACATCCTTCTCTTGCGCTGCGTCTTTTAAAAGCCAACCTTGGCGATCTTGAACAAAACTGTGAAATAATGGAGTTCAACCTCCGCCAGCCGTTACGCGAAAAAGTTGAGCCTCTGTTAGCCGCAAAACCAAAAATACTGGGAATCTCCGTATCGATCTGGAACCATCTTGCGACGGTTGAACTTCTTGAAGCATTGGAAAAAGAGTGGACTGGGAGACCTGTTGTTATACTTGGTGGACCTGAAGTTTCGCATTTGCCGGCTGATGCGGAGATTTTTAAGTTTGCGGATCATGTTATTCGCGGCGAGGGAGAGATTGCTTTTCGTTTGTTATGTGAAGATATTTTGCGGGAAGAAGTTCTTGCTGAGCCGATGTCACGGCAATTTTATGAGCAAAGTAGCGGAGAGCGCAGAGAGAAAATGGGAGGGGAAGAAATTAAAAGCGCGTATCATCTTTACAATGATGAGGACGTGACAAAAAAATTAATTTATGTTGAGTCTTCAAGGGGCTGCCATTTCAAATGTGATTTTTGTTTAAGTTCGTTAGACGAAAAAGTTTACGAATTCCCGTTGGAACCGTTTTTAGCCGAAATGGACACACTAATCCAACGCGGCGTAAAAACAATCAAATTCTTAGACCGCTCCTTTAACACCAACATAAAAAGAGCATTAAAAATAATAAATTTTTTCCTAAGCAAAATAGAGCAAACACCTCCTCTTCCTAATCCGCGTAAATCCGTTAAATCCGCGTTAATCCGTGGTTCCTCTACACCAACTATCCACTTTGAAATGGTCCCCTCACTTTTCACCAATGAACTAATAGACGCGTTATCCCTTTTCCCGCCCGGTACGCTGCGTCTCGAAATTGGTATACAAACTTTAAATCCCGAAGTCTGCGCGCGGATTAACCGTCCGTCAAACCCGGAAAAAGAAATGGAGACTCTTCGGCTGTTAACGGAAAAAACCCACGTAAAAATTCATGCGGATTTGATTGCCGGGCTGCCGGGTGAAAGCCTTGAATCCTTCGGAATGGGCTTCGATCGCCTGTGGCTCGCGCTGTATGGCGCGCCTAATCCGCCGCAGGATGTGAACCAACGCGCGGAAATTCAACTTGGGATACTTAAATTGCTGCCCGGTACGCCTGTTTTCCGTCACAAAGAAGCGTTTAATATGCGTTTTAACCGTTTTCCGCCCTACGAAATCGAAGAGAACAGCCAAATTGACGCGGATAATATGCTTCGACTTAAGAATTTTGCCCGTTTTTGGGAACTAATAGTTAACCGCGGGCTAATTACCTTTAAAAAAGAGCCGATTTTTAATAATTTTTTAGTTTTATCAGATTTTCTTTTTACAAAATTCGGAAAAAACTGGGGAATCGATAAATATGAGTTAATTAATGCGGCAAAAACAGGCATAAACTCAATTTTTCCAAAAAAAATGTAATAAATTCCCATTTTATTCCATGACCCTTGTTTTTTTAAAGTCAAAGTGTTATGTTTTTATGGAAAGCTTCTTTTATATAGAAGCCAAATCAATTACAACACATAATAGGGAGAAATATTATGAGGAAAAAACTAACCGCGCTTTTATGCGCAGTTGTTGTCTTCTGCTGTTTTTACGGATGCGAGCTTCCTTCCAAGGTAGAGATAAAGGGAAACCCCGAAGTCAGCCTTAAAGTGGATCCGGAAACCGGCGACATAAGCGGAAGGCTTCGTGATGCTGTTTTAGACAGTCTGCCTGACGATGAGAATATTACTGTTCTGGATTATACCTCCTTTACCGGACGTAAGGCTCAGACTTTTATAATTCAATACGATGTATTAAAAGACTTCGAACTTGAGTTCATGGATAAACTCAACGATGTGGATGGGATTCTGGAGTTTGGAGATATCGGCGAATCAGATTTAAGCCATACCATACCGTTAGACGCATTCAGCGATATGGGTACTCTGGATCCTGTAGATTTTATTGTAAATATGAGCGGTGTGCTTGGTAACCTGAAAACTACGCTTGATGGTGAATTTGCAAAACAGTCCGCCAGCGCTCTTCCCATAATTGTTGGAACCGGAGTAGCCGTCCCATTTGATGTTCCTTTTGATCTATTCGAGCTTAACGGTTTTGATGATATTACTTTTGCAGCCGGAAAAATTCAGGTAAAATTTCAGATCGCTAATGGTACAACTGACATACCTCCCGTATCTGCCGGAAATGTTATGGGAGCCAATATTACATTCTCCAGTATTTCACTAAGGTTGTTAGACGATACTGTTATAGCCGCCGGTAAGACGGAAGGCGGTTCTTCAAGTATTAATTTAAACAGCGCTGCTTCTTCTCAAATTGTAGAATTTGATCTTGCCGGTAAAAAGCTTCCTAATAAATTTAAAGTTTCTTTAGGAGATTATGTTGATAATACGTCATATGGTGGTGTACGAGCTATAGATATTACAATAGCTCCGCAGGGGATTTCCGGTTCAAAAATACGCGGTTTTTCTGGTTTTGATTTAGACGATGTTGATGTAACTGTAAGCGATCAGCAGGATGATATTGATCTTGGACTCGGCGGACAGGATTTTCTTCACGCAGAAATTTCTGTAGGCACGTTTGCTTTTAATATGAACATTCCAACCGATAAAAGCGCGGGTTTAACATGGATTGAAGGCATTGATGTTGCGGCTGTTGTAGATTTGTTTCAGGATAAAATCACTGTGGATTCAGGTACCTATATTGGCTTAAGCGATCAATCTAATCCACTTGCACCATGGACGTATACATATTCATCTACCCCTGCATCATTAAACGGTATTCATATGAATTATAACCCGATAGAAATTGTTAACAGCGATATCACTGTTAATCAGACAGTTGGTAAGAAAGTTTCTTTTATGCTGAGCAACGAAGATCTTGATGCCGGAACAATGACGATTTCTCTTACGCCCGTTCTGAAAATAGAAGAGTTTGCGACAATCGATTTTATATTGGATGCGTTCGCGGCGGACTTACCTGATAACGAGATTTCACTGGCGGATGTTAAAGATTATCTTAAATCAATCCATTTTGACGAATTGGGATTTGAAATAGAATTCGGACAGGTTGATATCAATAATTTAAAAATTGAAATCAATGTAGTCGGGTTGTATGACGAAAATAATAATGCTTGTTCGCCAATCAAAAGCGGCGAGATAACAGCGAATGATACGTTAAAAGTCGTTTATGAAAATGTTAATCTTGTAATGGCGAATCTTGATCCAATCAATCCTAATTTAACTCTTTCCTTTAATTTACTGCATAATGATATGCTCATTAGCGATGCTGATAAGATGACGCTTACAAACTTCGAGTTAAAAGATGAAATAAAGTTTGAGATTTTATCGGTTACCCCGGTGCTTGAATGGACAGAAGCTCTTGTTAATCTGGAAGGAATGGATGTAAAAGGCTCCTTCCCGGAAGAGGGCGGTAAACCAATCGATCTATCCGCGTTTTCTGATTATTTAAAGGGCTTTACTTTTGACGGTATACAAGCGAATGTTTATATCAATGGTCCGAGCATTTTCTTTGATATATTAGATCTGGATGATATTAAAATGACGGCAAGCTATTCAGGCGGTCCTGCCGGAGGTAAAGACCTGCTTGTACGCACCGGTACTTTTGCATCTGCGCCAAAACCTAATATTAATAAAGATGGAACCGGAAAATACTCCGGTCCTCTGCCTACCGGCGGAATCAAACTTTTACTTGAAGATGTATTAAACGCGATGCCTGATGATTTAATCATTAATTATGATGCCGGAGGGGAGTTTACCATTAATAAAACTTCTTTGGACGCTTATAACGGCACTGATAATAAATTAAACGTGTCAATAATTATGGTTCTTCCATTGAGTCTTCGCGCACAGGCAGGCGCTAAAATTAATTTTAACGATATGTTTAGCGATGGAGATATATTGGGACGGGATGGCAGCGATAGTTCAATGTCTGAGTTTATAGGTTACATTAACGAACTCTTTCTTGAGGTAGAGTTCTCTGACAATATCCTGTCAGGCGGAACGCTTTATATAATTAATGATGTTGCCGAAAACGATAAAAATTATGAATGGAAATTCTCCATGAGCAGCAAGAAAATGACCATTCCGATTAAAGGAAGCATGTTCGATTATGTTAACAATACGGTTCCCTATATACCCAAGGAAATAGGGGTCCGCTTTAATAATGCGGTGGATATAAATATACCGGATGACTTAAAAATATTAAATTTGAAATTCAGAGCCGATTTCACCGTTAAGCTGGATTTATAGGAGGAAGGTATTAATATGAAAAAGTTTACATTAATAATTATTTGTTTTATTTTGATGCCGTTCCTTGTTTTCGCAGCGGATAAACCCTTTGGTTTCAGCAGGATGGATGATACTTCCAATGCCGGCTCACTGGAAGAGCCTTATGACATTTTTGTAGAGGAGCCCTTCGGCGATGATCCGCTGGATATCGGCGCTAAAAAACCATTTGTGGTGGGAGAAAGGAATTTTGAAATTGGCATTGCCAATATAAATTTCAATTTCGCCAATACGTTTTTAACGGCAAAGCAGATTTTTCAGGAAACATTAACTCTGGATATGCGTGATCTAGCTGATGGTTTTAGGGTTAACCTTGGCGTTAATGTAACTCCTTTCTATGTAAGTTTTAAATCCAAGAAAGGATGGAGCGGAGGTTTCTTCATAGACGTTAACGCAATCGGGATACTTAACCTATCCGGTAATATGCTTTCTTTCAACGAAGCGAAAGATGATATATCAGATGTTTCGGGCGCGCTGTTTGCCTCGGCAACAGCTAAGTCGTCATTCAATATCCAAAAATTTAAGGTAAGGTTTAATCCTTCGCTGTTCTACACTCTCGCGTATGTACAGCCGGAATCGGTCAAATATAACTTTACTCAGAAAGACGGCGGAACTGTAATGTATGTTGATTATAATATCCAGGCGTATACCGGCTTTCCGATTGACGGAAGCGATTTTGCGCTTACCGCAAAGCCCGGGTTTGACTTCAGCGCTGGAGTCAGCTATCCGCTCTCCGAGGAACTTGGTATAAACAGAAAATTTCCTTTCCTTGAATTTGACGTAGGCGTGGACTTTATCAACATTCCTTTGGTGTCTTCAAAAATGTCTAATCTTATGCAGATGAAAGATTATGTCGGCATAAAAGATCCACTCTTTTTTACAGACGATTTTATGGATAATCTTGATGTCGGCGGAGAAAACAGCGAGCCTGTTTATTCTGTTTTGAAAGAAGCGGCGAAAATGTACCGTCCGTTTAAAATGCTTATATCAGCCGACTGGCGTCCGTTTTACGGAAGTAAATTGATAAGAGTTGAACCTGTGTTTGGATTCAGCATCAATACGCTTTACTCAAAACCGTTCTCCATCGAAGCCGGCATTAACGGCACTGTAAATCTTGCCAATCTTTTTAGAGCCACCCTTGGTTTTAATTACATGGACAGGATGCACGTTTACAGCCTCGACCTTGCGTTTAACCTTAGAGCGTTTGAATTGAACCTTGGCGCGGATCTCAGATCGCAGACTGTTGCGAAAGCGTGGACAGCCGCTGGTGTTGGCATAGATATCGGACTTAAGTTCGGCTGGTAAAATGCCAGACTGGAACCGAAAGTTCCGACGAAAATGGATTATTTTGCTTGAAATCCGGCAGCCAATCGCTGCCGGTAACAAGCTCCTGACAAAAACCATCATAAATATTAAATTCTTCAAGCCATCCCAGAACAGTTTTATATTCATCTTCGGATAAAAACCTGTCCGGTACAGAAGAGCTCTCAGCGGCAGGCGAACGCCCGGGGATGGGAGTATACTGGGTCATTATCGAAAGCAAAGCGTTGTTTTTAATGTTATCTGCAAACCACTGCAGAACAGTTTTTGTCGATTCAAGAAAACCCGGCAAAACAAGGTGGCGCACAATTATTTTTTCGCGCGCTTTCCCGGGCGATCTTTCTTTTAACGTATCGATCATTTTTAAAATCGCCGCCTTCGCGGTTTTTGGATAATCAGGCGCGTTAAAAAACTTCCGCGCAAGTTCCGAATCCAGCGTTTTTAAATCCGGCAGATAAATATCGATATAATCTTTTAAAAGTTCAAGGGACTCTATACCGTCGTAACCGGAAGAATTCCAAAGAATTGGAATTTCCACCCCCGCCTTCCGCGCCGCCTTAAACCCTTCGACTAACTCAGGCGCCGCGTGGCTTCCTGTCACGATATTAATATTTTCCGCTCCTTTGTTTTGCAGAAGCGCGCAAATCTGCGCAAATTCCCCGGGAGAGACGATCTTTCCCAAACTTGATCGCAGCCCGCTCTCACTTTGTGAAATCTGAAAATTCTGACAAAAAGCGCAGCCTAAATTACACCCGCTGATAAAAATTGTCCCCGATCCTCCCTTGCCCACAAGCGGCGGCTCCTCCCCCTTATGAATAACAGCCGCACCAATGCGCAATTGCGCAGTTTCCCCGCAAAAGCCAATTTCCCCGGCAAGCCGGTCAATTTTGCAGTTACGAGGGCATAATTTACAGGATTTATACAGATCCAACATTGGAGAAGTATACCATAAAAGAGCCAAGCCGAAAGCCTGATACATTTTTGATTATAATTTAACAGTTTTGGAGATTCATAAGAGGTGACTGACACCTTTTTCATTTTGTTTTGGCATTTTGTAGATAATTCAGAGGTGACTGACCCGTCCGTCCGCGAGAGCGGACAATAAATCCTTTCCTTAAAAGAGCCAAGCCGAAGGCTTGACACCGTTGTTTTTGCAACCTAAAAAAGTTTGGCAGTGTCAAAAAAACATCTTGAACCTCAACCGAGTCCATCGTTGATGGGCGAAGGTTCCCCTCTTGACAAAAACGAGAAATTTGTAAAAACTAGGAGTATGACAAATATTGGGAATTTGTCACGAAAAAGGTATTATGGCTATAGAAATTATTGGAACAGGGCGGGCTGTGCCGCCTAGAAAAGTAAGTAACGAAGAATTGGCAGCTATGGTTGACACAACCGATGAGTGGATCAAATCTCACACGGGGATTGAAAACCGCCATTTTGCGGATGAGTCTGCCGCTTGCAGCGATTTAGCGGCGGAAGCGGCATTAAACGCTCTTGCAATGGCTGCCGGTTACTCGGGTGATGACTGCGCGCAAAGGGATAAAGCCGCCGCCGAAGCGGCTGAAACTATCGATATAATTATCGTCGCGACAGTCACAGCGGATTATGTCGGCACTCCGTCAACAGCTTGTCTTGTGCAGCACAAGATTGGAGCGAAAAAAGCTGCCGCGATGGATATTTCCGCCGGCTGCACCGGTTTCGTTTTCGGGCTTGAGACAGCCGCGGGTCTTATTAATACTGATTCGCAGCGCAAACGCGCTCTTGTTATCGGCTCCGAAGTGCTCAGTAAAGTAGTGAATTGGGATGACAGGAAAACATGCGTTTTATTCGGCGACGGCGCGGGAGCGGTTGTTATAGAAAAAACAGGCGAGTGCTGCCAAAGCGGTAAAACAGGTTTGCAGAAAACTTTGATGTATTCCGACGGTTCCGGCGCTGAAAGCCTTGTTATGCGAAGAGGCGGTTCGCGGTATCCGTTTAAAAAAGGCGAAGTTATCGACACGTCAATTTGCGTCGAGATGAACGGGCAGGAAGTTTACAATTTCGCGGTCGGCGCGATTTCTGATACAATCAACGCGCTCATGGAATCCGCCAATATAAACATTGATGATGTCGCGTGGATTGTTCCGCATCAGGCTAACGCCAGAATTGTAAAGGCGGCAAGGATCAGGCTGCGTATTCCGGCGGAAAAATTTTATATGAACATCGAAGAATACGCCAACACTTCCGCCGCGACAATTCCTCTTGCGTTAGACGAAATGAACCGAAACGGTTTAATAAAAAAAGGCGATATAGTTTTAACCGTGGGATTCGGCGGGGGCTTAACCTACGGCGGCAATATAATAATTTGGTAAGGATAAAGGTAGAAAAAAGATGAACAAACAAAATGTTGTGTATTTGTTTCCCGGTCAGGGAGCCCAGTATTCCGGTATGGCGATGGATTTATTTGAATCCGCCGCTGTAAAATCTCTCTTTGATAAAGCGTCAGAAATTTTCGGGAAGGATGTAAAAGATCTTCTTCAGTCTGACGCCGACAACCTTAAGCGCACAGACGTTTCGCAGCCTGTAATTACCGTTGCCAATTTGGCGGCGGCGGCGTTCCTGAGTGATCAAGGGTTCAAACCTGCCGCCTGCGCCGGTTTCAGTCTTGGCGAGTACGCCGCTCTTGTGTGCGCAGGAATTGTCAGCGCGGAAGATTGTCTGCGTCTTGTTAAAGCAAGAGGCGAGGCAATGCAGAAAGCCGCGGATAAACTTCGCGAAGCCGCAGGCGGGGACACTTCGGCAGCGCCGGGAATGGCGGCGATCGTCGGTCTTGCTCCTGATCAGGTTGAAGAATTAATCGCGAAATGGAAAGGCGAAGGATTGAAAGATTTATATGCGGCTAACATCAACTCGCCAAAGCAGTTGGTTGTAAGCGGAACAGC
>JGI24695J34938_10001828_pt1 | contig 17384 bp, 9 predicted proteins | sample TergutCo191P3_FD_34938 | JGI IMG/M metagenome (IMG submission 34938)
GTGAATTTCTCAGGTGGTACTATTAATTTTACGGAGAGAGGGAGTTATTATATTCATACTCTTGTTAAGGATAATGCGGGGAATGAGGTTATTAGGACTTTCGGGCCTTATGTAATTAATAATAGTACTCCGGTAGCTAACGATACGTCGGTCGGCGTTTGGGAGCATGAAAAAAATGGTAACGGCGCTAATAAAGTGATAATTGACTTGCGCGGTTTAGTTAGTGATGTTGATGTTAGTGATACTTTGACATTTACGGTTTCGCAGACCCCTGACACAACATACGGTACATGGAAAGCAACTGCGACCGCCGGGGTTTATGAATTTACCCATTCGGGTTACGGCGTCCATCCGTTTAAAAATGTCTTGGAAGCCAAATATTACGTAACCGATAACTTCGGCGCGAAGAGTGATACGAAAACCATCACTATCAATGTAACCGAAGTGAACGATGTTCCCGATGCGCCGAAGAAATTCGATCCTGCATCAGGGATATATAAAGACGGCGATACGATTAACCTTAGCTTTACCGAAGGGAAGGATGAAGAAACACCGGCAAGCGGTTTGGTATACGAAATTCAGGTTAGTTATAACGGCGGAACGACATGGGATGAGGTAAATACGATAACGACAAGTGCGGGACAGACAGCACACAACTTTACTTTTAACACAGGCGGATTGAGTGATACTGTACGCTTCCGTGTTCGCACGGTTGATAACCATGCGACTTTACCGATAGAAAAATCCGCGTGGTTGTTATCTCCTGTGCATATCCTTGATAATATCAAGCCGTCCTTTAATGTTACAGCCGAAAGCCTTGGCAGTAATTATATAATCGGGACTGATGCGACCGAACAAATTGATATCACCTTCTCCTATAGTGACTTAGGCGGCAGTGAGCTTAATAAATATGGGTACGTACTTTCGAACAGCAGCCTTGCCCCCGCTAATTTGAGCAGTTATCAGATGCTTTCAACCGCGAACGGAAATAGTGATGTTTGCCGGATTATCGGTAATTATTATCTGCACCTTTATGCCATCGATAATGCGGGAAATGAATATTTTCAGACATATGGCCCCTTTAAACTGACGAATACCAAACCGACGGCATTACCGCAAACGGTTACGGTAGATGAAGGTGATGCGGTGATAATCACGCTGGAAGGAACGGATAAAGATTATCAGGATTATATCACGGCTTATATTCTTGAATCAAGCCCTTTACACGGCACATTGACGCAGGCAGTTGACGGCGATGGAAATATTATCGCGAATATGTTTATTTATCAGCATGACGGAAGTGAGTTGCCGAATGATGGTTTTGAATTCAGTGTTTTCGATTCGTATGGGACGAAGAGTTCAAGTGCTTTGGTAACGATTATCATTAACCCGGTAAATGACCCGCCCGAAATTATGAATTTGAACCCTGTTTATACAATTGATGAAGATAGCGTGTATCCGCTTATATTTAATATTGGCGACCCTGACAATATCCCTGATGAATTGAGCATTGATATTCAGGTCGGCGGTTCGACAGTTATCGGTCGTGACCGGATGAAGTTGACCCGTAATCCGAGCGGTGAATTGACTCTAACCCTAACCCCGAAACCCGACCAATTTACTTTACCCGGTCAACCCGTCTTGATAACAATCACCGTCACCGATCCTGACGGATTAAGCGTTCAGGAGACAATTGAAGTCCATGTATCACCGGTAAATGACGCGCCGGTAGCCGAAGATCAATACTATACGATCGTCGGCGGCGGTAAAGTAGTCGGGCATGTTGACGCAACGGATATCGAGAATGACCCTCTGACTTACAGTGTTATCGCCGATGCAACCGCGGGAACATTTACACCTGACGCGGACTTTGCAACCAACGGAAAATTTACTTATACCCCGAATCCCGGTACGGCTGCCGATAGTGTCAAGATCCGGATTGATGATGGAAATACCTATAATAATTTTACCGAAATTACCCTTTATTTTACGGTGCAAATTAGGGATCATGAGGATCATACCTATATCACGCGCGAAATTGCTTTTGATGCCGATGTTCCGATAAGCGCCGTTAGCTCCCTTAAAGTCACCAACGCCGTCAGCAATCCCGGGTTCATTTCCGCGTCGAAATGCAAAACGGAGATTAACGGTACTATCGTTTCTATTATTATGGAGATTGCTCCCGATGCTTTCGGCGAAGCAGTTTTACACTTAGAACTTAAGAGCAACAGCGGATTGCTGGTAACTGACATTGATGTCATAATTGAACCGCGTAACGATGCCCCTGTCGCCGCGCCGATAATTTTAAAAATAAAAGATGGCTTGAACCGCAGTATTAATGGCGTAATAGCCGCGAATGACAAGATTGACGGTATCTATACCGCAACAGGTTTTATGTATGAGATGAGTTCTAACCTGTTCGACCAACCTGAGCATGGTACGGTACAATTACATTCCGACGGAACATTTACCTATGTTCCTGATATCGGTTATTATGGACATGATGAGTTCTATGTACTTGTTACCGAAGTCGGCAATAATCCGCTTAATAAAGTGCCTGATTTCCTGCCTGACGGTGTCGTAGTCATGGATGCGGATGGTAACTTGCAAATCAAGGTACTGGTTACAGTTGAAATGCTGACAAGAAAACCGACGCCGAATAATCCGTCGGGTTCGCATCAGCCGGGTACGGGTTCACCCGCTTCAGAGGATGAAGAGCCTCCTTATAGCGAAGGTGAGCCAAGTGAAACGATTATTATTGACGACACTCAGGGAAGCGGTGTCGGCGAAAATAGCGGTTCCGCAAATAATACGGTTAATGATAATCAGGAAGGTTCGCATCCTGAATTAAAAGAAAAGGCGGAAGCAGACAGTCTCGGAATACTGGAGTGGGGTAAAAACATCCATGCAGGGTTGATAAATGCTTATGAAAACATCTTCGATCCTGACGGAAACTTCGCCAGACATGGGTTTGCAGGCGCATCAACCGTTCACAGGACTAATATAGACCGTTTTTGTCCGCTGATTTTGCTGATTGCTTTACTGATATTGCTGTTCTTGATTCTATTGTTTGTGATGAGGATTAAGGTAGAGTATATAACGAAAAATGAAGAAGATGAAGAAACGGTTATTAAGCGGACTTTATTCTTTAGGAGATTGCATTACCGTAAGAAAATGCGTTTGAATATTAGTTATCGGAAAGTTGAAGATATCAAAGATGTAACTGTCGTAATCCGCGCAGGGATTGTTTATCGGCGGAGACACTTCTATGAGCATGAGTTGAGGATAATATTCGACTCACTGTATGTTGATTTGGAAGTGCCTGAGAAGAAGGTTTATAAGGATAATGGGATTGCGGCGGAAGGCAGTCGGTTTGAGAGTTTGTGATGGTGTAACTGCGATTCATTTATAGAGCTAATTGGAAAGCGCTTTCTGAATAGCGGCAAATTGACCGAGATGGTCAATATACTAATCTCTATAAAGATATGAAAAGCAATCGCGAAAAGTGATTGCTTTTTACTTGTTATTACTAAATTTCCTACATTTGAAATTATAACAAAATCTGTTATACTATTTATATCAAACTATACTAAAGAGGAAGCTGATTATGAGTAAAGACTATACGAATATTTTACATATATCGGACTTACATTTTGGTGTTGAGCCTTTTAAAAAAAATGTAGATGGCGCGGAGATTAATACTTCTTCATTTGAAGAACGTGAGTATATTTTAGAAAAATTAATTGATGCTGTGAAAGATGCGCCCGGGATGTGGAAACCTGATGTGGTTGCCGTTTCCGGGGATGTTGGCTGGAAGGCGCAAGAAGCTGATTATGAAAGTGCGGCAGCGTGGTTTGAGAAGTTGGCTAAGGGGCTTGATTTATCATTTGAGCGATTTGTTTTTTGTCCGGGGAATCATGATATTGATAGGAGTAAAGCGAGTTTTTCTATCCGTATATCAACCGTAGAAGAATCGGTGCAGTATTTGTCTATAGAAAGTGTTGATATGCGAAGCCATCATTTTGTGAATTATGTGAAGTTTTGTAAAGATTTAGGAATACCGCCGCTTGTGAATAAGGCAAATGCGGATACAAAAGAGTTAATAAAGTATTTGTATGGCTATCGCGAGATTTGTGGTATTAATTTTATTGTGCTAAATTCCGCATGGTGCTCTTTGGATAATAGTGACTCGCGTAAGTTGTGGATTGGTGAGAAATTGGCTTTTGATATGCAGAAGTCTCTTGAAAAAAATGAAGGCGTTAAGGTTACTTTGTTTCATCATCCATTTGAAGAATTAAATGTTCATGAACGAGTAAAATACAACAAAAACCCTGTCACGAAATATACAGTTTTACAATTTTCCGACATTATTTTAAATGGGCATGTTCATGGTGAGATTCGAAAAGCCGATACTTTAGAGAAAAAAACCCACGTTTTTACTTCAGGAGCAAGCTATCAACCGGGAACATATGATTTGTCTTGTCAAATTATCCGTATTAATAAAAGTGATTATAAATATTCAAGTTTAATCTTTGAGTTAAATGAAAGCCGTGAATGGGCGGCGAAAGAATTGGAAAGTGATATTTCTTTTGGAATCTTAAATTCGCATGTGATGAAAAAGCCAAATGAAACCTCATCTAAAATTAGTAAGTCTATTAATGATTGTTGGTATTCAATCGATGAAAAATGGAAACAAGGCCATGGAAATGTATCAGATAAAGCTTTGAAATTATTTTTGGAAGGCGGAAGGTGTACTTGGGCACTGGCGTTTAGTAACCGAATTGTCAGACGAGACAGTATCATCGACGATTTATGCGATAGCCTTGAGGTGCAGGGTATTATTGCCTTGCTTGGGGCAGGCGGTGAGGGGAAAAGTACTGTTTTAAAGCAGATATGCGCTGAATTATTATCAAGAGGGCGTAGGGTATTTTATCATAATGACGGCGATGGATTTATGGTTCCGCGAAACTTTCCGAATGACGCAGTGTTATGTATTGATAACTTACCGGAAGAAAAAGCTGAGTTTCTGAATTTTTTACGAGAAGCTATCACAAAAGACTTAACCGTAATAATTTGCGCGAGAAAAAACGAATGGAACATTTTTCGGGAGAAAAATGGAATAGCTAAAAATAATGTACGGGAAAAAATAATCCCGCAAATAACCGAGCGAGAGGAAGCAGAGAAGTTTGCATTATGCGTTAAGCGAGGAGGAATATCTGCGCGTGAACATGATGAGATTGTTAATTTGTTTCTTAAAGGGTCTAAGGGTTTTTTGTATGCTTCGATGTTAATGCTTAATTATGATACCGAGACTCTTGAAGAGACGGCAATAACTATTATGAAGAAGTTGAAAACGGAGTGTCCGAAAGCATTATCGTTTTTGGCACATATTGTGTTATTGGAGCATGTGAAGATAAAAATTACGATACCGCAACATAAAGAATTATGTGATAAATTGGGCTTAAAAAATGTAAATGCAAAGGAGTATTTAGAGAAAGAGATTATTCAAAAAACACACGGTCATTATGAAACACGACATGAACGGATATCTGATTTGTTTTATAAATACTTCTTTGATTGTGAGCATGAAGTTATTTGGGAGCCTGATGTGAATGATTTGATGTCTCCTGATGAAGTACGGATTAGTTTGTTGGAGTATTATTTTGAATGTCTTAATAGCACAGGAAGAAGTGAGCTAATTTCCTTATACGAAAAAAATATATTAGATTTGATTTCATGTTGCTTTAATATGGCAAGTGAAAGCATAAGCTATTTATTTGCGATTATGTTAGATTATTTGAAGAGTAAAACGAGTTTCTTGAATACAGTTGTTAGCCGAATAGATGATGATAAATTAAAGCGTGACTTGATAATCTTATGTATTGAACGAGAAATCTATAATGAACACTTACTAAACATGGTAATAAATATTGAAATTAATAACGATAACATAGGTGATTTTAATGAACCCGCAAATTTTACGGCTCGTTGGTTTCTGCATAGGGCATATATAGATAATGCCGCAAGTGCTAATATTATGAGGACATGGGCAAAACTTGAGCAAAAGCAAAATGAAAAAGAAGTAATCAATACAATAGGAGAATTTATCGAACCGGCAGAATTTACCGCTCGTTGGGCTTTGCGTAAAGCTTGTTTAGAATACAAAGGAGGAATAATACTTTGGATGAGGTGGGCAATGCTTGAGCAAAATCAAGCCATAATTGAAGGAAACGATACTATAGGAGATTTTAATAACCCTGCTGAGTTTACCGCTCGTTGGATTTTGCGAAAGATTTGTTTGAAAAGTGAGAAGTCTGAGAAAGCTTGGTTACAGTGGGCAATACTTGAGCAAAAGCAAGCGGAAATTGAAGGATGTATCACAATAGGTAATTTTAACAACCCTGCTGAGTTTACCGCTCGCTGGATTTTGCGAAAGGCATATATAAAATGTTACAGTAAAATGGAAATTATTAAAATTTGGGTAATGCTTGAGCAAAAACAAGCCAAAATAGAAGGAGATAGCACAATAGGTGAATTTAATAACCCCAAAGAATTTACGGCTCGTTGGGTGTTAAGAGAGACATACAAAAATAGTGGAATTAATAATGAAATTGCGAAAGTATGGGCAATGTTTGAACAAAGTCAAGCTGAAAATAGTGAAATAAATACAGTAGGTGATTTTAATGACCCCGCAGAATTTACCGCGCGTTGGGTTCTGCGAAAGGCATATAATGATTGTGTCAGTAATGCTGATATAATGGTGACATGGGCAAATCTTGAGCAAAAGCAAGCCCAAAATGAAGAGACTGATACAATAGGTAATTTTAATGACCCCGCAGAATTTACCGCGCGCTGGGTTTTGCGTAAGGCATACATTAATTGGACCGGTCATAACGGTGTTATTGTAACATGGACAAGGCTTGAGCAAAATCAAGCTGTAAATGAAGAAATTAATACAATAGGTGATTTTAATAACCCCGCAGAATTTACAGCACGTTGGATTTTTCGTGAGGGGTATAAAGATTGTGCAGGTGACTCAAGTGTTATGATAGCATGGGCAAGACTTGAGCAAAATCAGGACGAAAAAGAAGGGATCAATACAATCGGAGATTTTGGTGATCCAGCAGAATTTACGGTTCGTTGGATTTTGCGAAAGGCTTGCTTAGAACATAAAGATGATATAACGGCATGGGTATATTGGATTACGACTGAAGAATCGTTAAATAAAATCAGCGACGAGAAATATAATGCAGGTTGGATAAGTCAGACAGCTGTTAGTAAGTTTCCGATGCATTCAGTATTTTATTATGATGCTGCCAGATTTGCCTTGCTGAATCGAGATATAACTCGAGCAAGAAACTTTTTAGAAAAAGGAATGAAAGTTGGAAGAGAACCGATGATTTGCTTGGCTATTTTAAATGCTTTGGAAGGCGAAATATATGGTGATAGCCCCTTTTGTGCAGAAAATCTTATTAAATTTATGAAGTTAAAAAATGAACGTTATAGTAATGTTATCTATGGATTAAGAGAATGTTATAGAATATTAGGTGATATGGAAAGAATTGAACAATATAACGAAATATATAATAAAATGTTAAAAACACAGGAAGATTCAGAAATTGAAAGTAATGGATTATTACGTGTGAAGCAATTTGCAAATTTATGCCGCGATGTATTAGGGCTTTCAACATGAACCTGCATCCGGATTATGAGAGTTGGCTTTACTTACTTTTACATGGGGACATCCGGACAAAGTTTATGAACACAGCACAATCGGAGGGTACGTAGTTAATGAAAATGTAAAAGAATTATGCAACAGTTATTAAACTTGCCGGTGATTCTATAATCTAAATCGTCAAATTGTATTTATGTGAGAAAAGTGTTAAAATTGAAAAGGTTAGGAAAGTAAATTCTGATTATGGCGAGGAAAAACCACTCATGATTATAAGAGTAAACGGCATCGACCTATTCTATCAAAAAAGCGGACAAGGCACCCCATTTTTACTATTGCATGGAAATGGGGAAGATCATACTATCTTTGATGTATTAACCGAGCATCTTAGCCGAGATTATACAGTATATTCGATAGACAGCCGTGACCACGGCAAAAGCAGTCGGGTTAAAGAACTTGATTATGACTCGATGATGGAGGATATTGCGGAATTTATCCGCGAGTTAGACATCGAAAAACCGATTCTGTATGGCTTCAGTGATGGCGGGATTATTGGTATTTTGATGGCGGTTAAATATCCTCAGATGCTTTCGAAACTAATTATAAGCGGGGCAAACATTCAGCCTGACGGTATAAAAGGAATTTATACCGTGCTAATGAAAATTGTATATTTCTTTACGCGCAATGAAAAGTTCAAAATGATGCTAACACAACCTAATATTGACATAGAAGAATTGGGGAAAATAGTAACACCGACATATGTTTTCGCGGGGAGCAAAGATTTTGTGAAGGATGAACATACCCGAATGATTGCGGAAAACATCAAGAACAGCGTCCTTAAAATATTCGAAGGCGAAGGACATGCAAGTTATGTTCTGCATAGCAAAAAGCTGTATGATATATTTTTGCAAAATAAATTGATATAAAATAACCGAAATATGATATAATTGGGTATATTAACAGAAATTTCGAAGCGGAGTTACATACATAACAGAAAGGGTAACAAACCATGAACCAAATCAACCAAACCAACCCCAAAACCAAACGCCCTGTCAAAATCTTCCAATACGGTGAAGGCAACTTCCTGCGCGGCTTCGTTGAATACATGATTCAAATAGCCAATGATAAAAAAGTCTTTAACGGCAATATCCAAATCGTCAAAGCTACTTCCTTTGGCAGTTTAGAGTTATTAAAGTCACAAGAGTGCGTCTACACAGTACTGCTTCGCGGAAAAAAAGACGGCGAAACATATGTAGAAAAACAAGTAATCACGAGTGTCGCAGATACCGTCGCTTCTTATGAAGAATACGAAGATTACGCCGCTTTTGCGAAAAGCGAGGAACTGCGCTTTATTGTCTCGAACACTACCGAAGCAGGAATTGTCTATGATGAAACCGATGAAATAGCCTTCACACCACCCAAAACATTCCCCGGTAAACTCACTAAGTTTTTATACGAGCGGTTCGAATATTTTAACGGCGCTCCTCATATGGGAATGATTATTTTGCCTGTTGAATTAATTGAAAATAACGGTGATACGCTCAAAGACTGTTGCCTTAAATACGTAACGCGTTGGAATTTGCCCCAAGCTTTTGCCGATTGGCTTAATGAAAGCAATACCTTTTGTAACACCTTGGTTGACCGTATTGTGACAGGGTACCCTCATAATGAAGCGGATGATTTAGAACGGGAGTTTGGTTACGAAGACAAGCTAATCGTAGCAGGAGAGCCGTTCGCGTTATGGGTTATTGAAAGCAAGGATCCGTCGGCGGTCGCAAAGGAATTACCTCTTAATGAAGCAGGACTTCCGGTAATTTTTACGGATAACCTAAAACCATATCGGGAGCGAAAGGTACGAGTTTTAAACGGTGCGCATACATCGTCGGTTTTGGCGGCATATCTCATGGGGCTTGATACCGTCGGAGAGATGGTAAAAGATAATACCATGCGCCGTTTCTTAGAAACCACCATCTATAATGAAATAGTTCCGATGGTTCCCCTGCCGAAAGAAGAGGTTCAATTGTTTGCTGATTATGTGATAGAGCGCTTCGAAAATCCTTTCATTCAGCACAATCTACTATCTATTGCCCTTAACTCAGTGTCGAAATTCAAGGCTCGTGTTTTACCGACCATTATTGAAACCGAGGCGAAGACAGGAGCGGTGCCGCCGCTTTTAAGCTTCTCTCTTGCGGCTTTAATATCTTTTTACAGCGGTGAAAAGTATGACGATGAAGAAGATGGCGATAGGTTTATCGGGTTGCGCGGCGATGTGCAATATGATATCATGGACGATGTGTCGGTGCTTGATTTTTTCGCTTCCGCCAAAGGAATGGATACGGAAAAAATCGTGACAGCATTCTTAAGCAGAACGGATTTCTGGGGCGAAGATTTAACGAAAATCCCCAACTTTCCCCAAACGGTGACCGCTTCCTTACAAAGCATCCGCGATTTGGGAATGCGTGATGCGGTAGTAAAATTGTTGAATTAACATGCTATCCTAAGCGTAAGCGAAGAATCTTGCGTTAATTAGATTCTTTCTTTGGCTCAGAATAACCGTGTTAAAGTATGAGGTATCATATGGATATAATCGTCTTAAATTCGATTGATAATGTAGCAGTAGCCCTTAATCCGCTCACCGCAGGGCAAGAATTTTTCATAAACAATAAGAAAATTACAGCCGCCAAAGACATAGCGATGGGGCATAAAATCGCGCTGTTCGATATTCCGATCGGCAAAGAATTGATAAAATACGGCTACTCAATCGGGATTGCAAGTATAGATATCAAAGCAGGCGACCATGTCCACAGCCATAACCTAAAAACCAATCTATCCGATAATTTAGAATACACCTACGCCCCCGCATTTCTTAAAACCGAAGCGAGTAAACAAGGCGACTTCATGGGTTTCAAACGTCCGAACGGAAAAGTCGGCATCCGCAATGAAATTTGGATTATCCCCACCGTCGGTTGCGTAAATTCCATCGGAAACCTAATCGCAATCGAAACAAAGAGCATGATAAAAGGCAGTGTCACAGGAGTTTACTGCTTCCCCCATCCCTACGGCTGTTCCCAACTAGGCGAAGATCATGAGAACACCCAAAAAGCGTTGAGCGGATTAATCAACCATCCCAATGCGGGCGGGGTACTGGTTCTTGGTTTAGGTTGCGAGAATAACAGTATCGCCGAAATGCGCGCTAAATTAGGTGATTTTGATGAAAATCGGATTAAATTCCTAAATTGTCAGGATTATGACGATGAAATTAAGATCGGCATAGATCTAATAAATGAACTGATAACAATCGCGCAAAACGATACCCGTGAACAAGTATCAACATCCGAGTTAATCATCGGTCTTAAATGCGGCGGAAGCGATGGTCTTTCGGGCATCACCGCCAACCCCCTTGTCGGTGCGTTTACGAACCGTATTATTACCGAAGGCGGATCGGCGATTTTAACCGAAGTCCCGGAAATGTTCGGTGCCGAGACAATCCTGATGAACCGTTGTAAAGATGAAAAAATATTCAAAAAGACAGTAAACCTAATCAATAATTTCAAAGATTATTTTCGCAAGCACAACCAGCCAATCTACGAAAACCCTTCCCCGGGAAACAAAGAAGGCGGAATTACCACTCTAGAAGATAAGGCGCTCGGATGCACCCAAAAAGCAGGAACGGCGACAGTCGTTGACGTCCTGGATTATGGTGAAGCACTAACGGAAAGCGGTCTAAATCTGCTCAACTCCCCCGGTAATGACTTGGTAGCGTCAACCGCCCTGGCCGCCGGCGGAGCGCACATAATTATGTTCACAACGGGACGCGGAACCCCCTTCGGCTCCCCTGTCCCAACTATCAAAATATCCAGCAACACCGCGCTTTATGAGAAAAAACAAAACTGGATTGATTTTGATGCAGGTTCAATTGCAACAGGCGCTTCAATAGACGACGTTACCGCCGAACTTTACACCTATATAATAAAACTGGCAAATGGCGAGCAATTAACCAAAACAGAACAAAACGAAATAAGAGATATGGCAATCTTTAGAAGCGGAGTGACATTATAGATTGTTTATTTAAAATAATGGATAACTAAATCATAACTACCATTTTTCGGCTATCAAAACATCACCTAATTTGCTTGTCACGCAGAACGGCAAGAATTTAAACACCTTTAATTTCCCTCTCTGACAATCCATATGCCTCGTCGGTATCATCACCGCAAGGTTCAATGTGTATCATTATGTCAAAGACGCTTTCGAGACGCAGTTTTATTTCATCCTCCACTTTTGACGCTATTATATGCGCTTCAAGTACGGATATTTTGGGGTTTACATTAATGTCAAGGTCAATATCCCAAAACCCTGAAATGCGGCGCATCCGTACTCGGTGGGGATTAGTCGCTCCCTCTACGGCGTTTACCGCGCAAACGATGATTCGGTATGGCTCTAAATCATTGTTGCCGTCCATCAGTTCAAGGCTGGATTCAAGAAATATTCCAATGGCAGTTTTAATTATCCATGCGCCTATCAGTATTGCCATAATAGAGTCCGCGTGACCTGACCCCGTTAAATATGCAATCCCAAATCCCATCAGCACACCGACGGAAATCAACACATCAGCAGCCATGTTTTTCGCATTTGCCTTGGTCATTGCCGAATCGGCGTATCTTCCTAATAAGTGCTGACTAAGGGCAAGCAAGATTTTTCCGATGATGGAGATTATCAATACAACAATCGCAAAAGTAGAGGGCATCGGCGTATGAATATCGCTGATAAGGCTTGATATCGAAGTGATAATAAGCTGTGCGCCCGCAAAGAAAATCAAAAATGACAGAAAAGTGGTTGCAATAGTTTCCGCTCTCCGATGTCCCCACGGATGTTCAATATCGGCAGGCTTAGTAAGAATTTTTACAACAAAAAGCGTAACGATGCTGATAAGCACATCTGTTGCCGAATCAATCCCATCACCTAAAAGAGCGTCGCTTTGAGAAGACAGCGCGGCGGTTATTTTCATACCGGCAAGAACCGCATTCCCGAGCAACGCGATTATAGCGGCATAACGAATATATTTAGTTTTGTCATTGTTTTGAACAGACATTAAATTTGCCTCACCGGTAATAATTTCATCATTTCCAGTATAGCATAAAAATTTGAATGTTTCCACTATGAGGAAAATTATCTAATGAGCCGATATAAATATTATATAAAAAACCTGCGGTTAAACTAAGCAAATTTATGAATTAGTAATAGTAAATCTGCTAAAGATATTGATTTTAACTACATTTTTTGCTATAATACCGATACAGGATGTAAGAGTTACTATATGAATAGGTCAAGGACGACCGCCGGTTATCAAAGGAGTGAACATATGGGAATGAGAATGGATGTTAGTGAATTAACAGGATACAATACCAGGGGCGATTATTCGATGTTGTTAGGTTCTCTGCCGAGTCGGGGCGGAGGGGTAGCAGGAGCCGCCAACCTGAATTTCCTTTCCGATTATGCCAGTATCAAAAACGGCAGCTACGGAAAGCTTATGAATGCCTATTACGGTCCTGATAAAAGCCGTGTAAGCGGTGTGGTGAATAATTCTAATTCTTCAATATCGACTTCAAAAGATTCGGCGCAACAATTGAAGAATATTCAGAGTGATGCCGATGCACTAAAGAAATCGACGGATAAATTAATCGAAACAGGAGCGAAATCCCTTTTTAACACGCAAGATGTTACCGTTACCGACGCAAATGGTGTTAAATCAACTAATAGAGAATTTAAAACTGATGATATTTATAAAGCCGTATCGACTTTTGTTAATGATTATAATAATTTATTAACGAAAGGCAGTGATTCTAATTCGAGCAGTGTCCTCGGAAAAGTTAATTCACTTAACGGAATAACAAACGCGAACAAAAACATGCTTGACAAAGTCGGCATTACAGTTGGTTCTGACGGAAGGTTATCTATTGATGAAGAAACCTTTAAGAAAGCCGACATGACGACAGCGCAAAGCCTTTTCAACGGAACAGGTTCATATGCATACAGGGTTTCGGCGCAGGCATCATGGATTGATTTCGCCGCGACGAACGAAGCGAATAGAGCCAATACCTATACGGCAAGCGGTAATTTCAATAACAACTTTAATACGGGTAATTTATTCGGTTCATATTTCTAAGGTTTTGGTCATCCTGAACGCAAGCGAAGGATCTCGGTTAAGCTATAATGAACGGAAGATCCTTCTCTTGCGCTCAGGATGACATTAAGCATAAGCAATAACAACCCCGCATTTGATAACATCTGTTATTAAATGCGGGTAATTTTTTAACACTGCCAAAATAACAAAAGCCAAGCAATATCAACCGTGCTTTTCTAATCTCTTAATCATAATCGAAAGTTCGTTGCAATCATATTCTATATGAGCCTCGTCGCACATCATGCCGACCAAAGTCATCTCTGACCCGCTTTCTGATTCACCGCTCAATCCCCAAAAATCCTGTTCAATCTCTCTGTTACGCGGCGTGTTAAGTTTATTTTTCAGGCGTTCTAATTTTTCTTCCGATATATGTGTCGGGAATGCTTTAATCGTAAAAAGCATTGCGTCCGCTTCCTCCGTAATATTCAGTTGGTAGTTCTTTGCGCCTTTCTTGTGGCAATAAGAAAGTAATTCACCGGAAAGCAACATGGTTTTTTCAAATTCAATCTTCATCTTCACTCGCACCTTTTCTTCTGAATGCTGTTATTATTGGTACTAAAAACATCGCCGTGATCCCGGCGGATAGTCCGTTACTATATAAATTCATCCCGCCGCTTAAATAAGCCGTATGCAAATTAACATTCACATGGATAAACCCGGCGGCAATACCCCAAAACGCCCCAAAATGCCCGGCAATCGGTGCCAAGCCCGTTGACAAAAGAATCGCAATAATACATGTATGAATACCGGGCATCCCGCCGAAAATAAAAGACGATAAAATCGCCCCTGTCATAATCGGAATAACATTCCTTAGATGTTTACCAAAACTGCCAAAGCCCATGATTGTAAAAATCGATGCAATAATCGGACCATTCAGGTCGGCGCCGAGCAGCAGGACGCTTGTCGTTGAAAAGGCGCATAAAACCGCCATATTTATGTATATACTATTCCCATGTTCATAGAAAAAATCCGAAACCAACCGCCCCGAATGTTTATGGATAGCCAGAAATTCACGGAATTTATCCTTAGTCCCGCCAACGAAATAACCATAACAAAATAAACCGGCCGCAATCATATAAAGCCCTGCGGCAATCGCGGCATTATTACCGGAACTAAAAGTTTCAACCGGCGTCATATGAATCCCTGAACTTTTAAGAAGCGAAAAGATCATCGTACAGATAATCCCCCCCGCGAAACCCATGTTATAAAGGTTATAGCCAAGATGGGCCCTGACGGTAGCGGACGAAACCACAGGAAAAATAAAACCAATCAGGAAGCCGAATAAAATCCCCAGAGTAATCTCGACGGCAGGGCTTGCGACGCCCAAAAAGGCAATATTGCTTACGGTTGGAGAAAGGGTAGAGACTAAGAGAGCGGCTAATGTATAGTTAATAAAAGGTTCTTTTTGATATTTGGAATACAACCAGACACCAATAATTAGCGGGAACATGTTAAAAAAGTTTTTGCCGAAAAAAGCGAACCCTGTCGTCAGCCACATCGCCATAATCATGGCGCCGTTAGGTTTTACCTTATTTGACAGTAACATAACCAAACCGGCAAACCCGACGATGGCTGAGTTTACAAGTGTCGCGCCCACTCCGCCGATTTCGATGTAATCGGTCGCTAATATGGATGGTGACTTGAGGATTCGGCCTAATCCGTCAAGAATATGTGACGGTGAATCAACTATAAAAGCATAGATAATGAAACATATATAAACCATTGCCATTATAGCGTATGGCCCATGAAATCCAACACGAATATTATTAATCCTTTTAGACATGGTTTCCTCTTTAAGATAGAATGTAAAGAATTATGAAGTTATTATATCATGAATCGGCAGATGACTCAATCAATAATTTTGCTTAGGGAAAAAACCCCTTGTCGTGCCGATATTTTTGTGTTATAATCCGAATGTTGTCAAAAAACACGCAGTGGATTCACTACCTGCGGTGTTCGGCACTAAGCCGGATGGGTAGCGAAGATGAAAACTGCGGAAGAAACCAACCAAATGGAGGTAAAAATGAGCGTTATATCAATGAAGCAATTACTTGAAGCAGGTGTACATTTCGGACACCAAACCAGAAGATGGAACCCCAAAATGGCTCCCTACATCTTCACCGAAAGAAACGGCATCCACATCATCGACCTACAAAAATCAGTCGGAAAAGTTGACGAAGCCTATCGGGCTATCTTCGAAGTCGCCTCACAGGGCGGGACCATCCTCTTCGTCGGCACCAAAAAGCAAGCACAGGATGCGATCAAATCAGAAGCTGAACGCTGCGGTATGTACTATGTTAGTGAAAGATGGCTCGGCGGAATGCTGACTAACTTTAAAACCATCCAAAGCCGTGTTGAAAGGCTTAAAGCTATCGAAAGAATGTCAGAAGACGGCACATTTGATGTATTACCCAAAAAAGAAGTTATCGCCATCAAAAAAGAATGGGAAAAATTAGAAAAGAACCTCGGCGGCTTAAAAGAAATGAAGCGGATTCCCGATGCGATTTTCGTGGTTGACCCGAAAAAAGAAAGAATTTGTGTTCAGGAAGCCCATTCGCTCGGTGTAACCCTAATCGGTATCGGTGATACGAACTGCGACCCCGAAGAACTCGACTTCATTATTCCCGGTAATGACGACGCCATCCGTGCTGTCAAACTAATCGTTTCCAAAATGGCGGACGCCGTTATCGAAGCGAATCAAGGTGCGGAAGCTTTGGATTATAAAGAAGCGCCCGCCGCAACCGAGGAAGCCCCTGCCGCCGCTCCGACCGATATCGAAGAAGTCGTTGCCGCCGCCGAAGCTTAAATATCTCTCACTATCTATATAGAAAGGATTACTAAAATGGAAATAACCGCAGGAATGGTCAAAGAATTACGTGAATTATCAGGTGCAGGAATGATGGATTGTAAGAAAGCCCTGAATGAATGTAACGGAAATATAGAAGAATCAATCGAATATCTACGCAAAAACGGTCAGGCAAAAGCCGAGAAGAAAGCCAGCCGTATCGCCGCCGAAGGGCTTTGCCGTGTCGTCAAAAAATCAGACACCTTAGCCGCCGTCGTCGAAGTAAATTCAGAAACCGACTTTGTCGCTAAGAATGAAGAGTTCCAAGCTTTTGTAATGAACGTCGCCGATCAGGCCGCCGAAACCAACGCCCCTGATATTGAAACATTCTTAAACGAAGACTGGAAAGCCGAACCGGGCAAAACAGTAAATGAAGCATTAATCGAAAAAATCGCCAAAATCGGTGAAAAACTCAGCATCCGTCGTTTCGAAAAAGTTATCGCCGCTGACGGTATGGTTTCAACCTATGTTCATGGCGGCGGAAAAATCGGTGTTATCGTTTTAGCGAAAACAGATGTGGTAAACGACGCAATTGGTGAAGCATTAACCAACCTCGCCATGCAAATCGCCGCAATGTATCCGCTCCACGTTTCACAGGATGAAATTTCCGACGAATACAAAGCAAAAGAAAAAGAAATTCTTTTAGCGCAAGCACTTTTAGAAAATTCACAGTTACCCGCCGA
>JGI24695J34938_10001833_pt1 | contig 17337 bp, 14 predicted proteins | sample TergutCo191P3_FD_34938 | JGI IMG/M metagenome (IMG submission 34938)
GTTTTTTTTCAACATAATTTTTTTCCTCCTCAAACATTTATGCCCCCATACGGGTGCCTAATTAAAGGGACGTTAAAATTAAGCACATGAGGTTTATTTTGTTAAATTCGGGTTTTCAAAAATACACACCTATGATCTGTATCGGTGATATGCCCTATAAATGCGGCGAAAAGTTCCTATTTTGGTTGTTTCTGTAGCTGTTTAGGCGTAAAGCGGTGTTTTTAGAGGTTAATTTAGCAAGCCATCTGCAATAACTGCCGCTTTTCTGAATTCGCTGTGTAAAAGCTGTACTGCGATATCATCAAAAACGCTGGTTATGGATTTTGGCCATGTTTTTTTTCTTAATTCGTTTAAAGCGGCTTTGGCGGTCTTTTTATCTATGTCCGCGCATGCGTTCTTAATGACCTGCATTTTTTCGCGCAGGAAAGACCGGTTTTCATCAGTTATTNCCTCGCCTGCCGCGTCCTGACCGTCATCAGCCGGCTTGTATTTGGCGATTAAAGAGGTTAGCGCATCCATTAGCGACGGAGTTTCTTCCGATATTACGTTGATATCCCGCGCTCTTCCCGCCTTTTCCAGCCTGTAAGCAGTATTGGAAAGGTCTTTTTCGCCAACATTTGCAAGAGCGCTCTTTATGCCATGAACAGCGATAATATATGAATTTATACTTGAATCATCCATGCTGCTAAGCTTTTCTTTAATATTTTCCAGCACAGTTAAAGCGTTCTCCGCATCCATTACAAAGAACTTTTCTATCTCGGAGACCTTTGTCATATCCTGCGCGGAAATAACAGTATTTCTGCTTTCTTTTTCCCGTTGCTCCCGGCGTGCGGCTTCCACAACTTCGGGCGGTTTTCTGTTTCTGATAAACTCATTTAACATTAGATTTAATTCACGCGAATCAATCGGCTTGGAAATAAAACCGTCAAAACCATTTTGCATAAACATTTCGGCTTGTCCTGCCAAAGCGTTCGCCGTCAGCGCGATTATTGAATTTTTATATCCCATTCCGCGCAGAATCTTTGTCGTTTCTATGCCGTCCATCTTGGGCATCATATGATCCATGAAAATTATATCGTATTCGCTTCCATCTTTTATTTTTTCAATTGTTTCAAATCCGCTGGAAACTGTTTCTATCTTTAATCCGTAAGGGAGCAGCATTCCGTTGGCAACATACAAGTTCGATTCAACATCATCCACAACAAGAACATTACCGTAAGGCATATACTCGCGTAAAAACTGCACTTTTTTGGAAATTGTCATACTATGGAAACGGAAATTTTGCAATTTCTCGGTCATAACAGAGCCGCATACCGCCGAGCTTATTCGTTTTTGCGGAACGCGGACAGTAAAGACCGATCCTCTGCCCGGCTGACTCTCGACGCCGATTGTACCGTTCATTAAACTAACAAGCCGTTTTGTTATACTCATTCCCAAACCTGCGCCGACTGTAGTGCGGTTTGCGCCTGCGTTAAAGCGCGTATATTCATCAAACAGAGTGCCGATCTGCGCTTCTGTCATGCCGTGTCCTGTATCGCTTACGCGAAGTACGAGTATCACTGTATCATTGTCCGCTTCTTCAAACGAAATGGCAAATTCAACCGTGCCTTCATCGGTATATTTAAACGCATTGGAAAGTATATTATTTAAAATCTGTTTTATGCGTATCTCATCCCCGAACAGTTCTACAGGAGTGTTCTCATCAATATTGAGAGTAAAGACGATTGGCTTGCTTTCATAACGCAGACGGTTTAATTGAGCTGTATCGTTTACAAGACTTGGAATATCATACTTAATCGGTACAAGATCAAGTTTGCCGGCTTCGATTTTTGAAAGATCAAGAATATCATTTATAATATTTAATAATAAATCGCCTGATTCATAAATTTTACCAAACGCGTCTTCCGAGGATGGCGAAAGATTTTTATCATGCAGTTGAATTTCGGCGATTCCCAAAATTGCATTCATCGGCGTGCGTATTTCATGGCTCATGTTCGCAAGGAAAACGCTCTTGTAATAACTGCTCTGCTCCGCCATTTCTTTTGCGACAACCAGCTCGGTTGTATCAACAGAATGCTGCATATGCACAGTTTGTCCGTTAGGCCAATTAATGAATCTGTCAACGTTCCTGTAAACGCGCTTTGTTAAAGTGCTGTGTTCTTCCCAAACAATAATTTTATCCGGTTCTTCATTTAGCTGCAGACATGGGCAGAAATGACATCTATGGTTAAAATCTTTTTGCAATACTTTATAACACAATTGCCCGACGCAATCGCCTTCTATACCGTAATGTTTTTTCATGCTGTTATTTATAAAAAGAATTTCCGAGGTAACAGGATCGGTAACATATATCATCGCGTCAATGCTGTTTAATATACTGTCCAGCGATTTTTTGGAGGCGTTTACTTTCTCTGTCATTTCATCGTTGATAACCGCATTGCCGAATAATCGTCCCGCCGAATGCAATGTCATGCTTTCGCTGATAGAAAATTTCCGCTCTTTTTTGCAGTCATCAAAACCTACATATCCCCAGAAAACATCATCAATAAACACAGGCGCAATGAAAATGGAGACAACTCCTTTTGCTCTAAGAACGCTCTGTTCATTCAAAGGCAAAAGACGAACAGGACCATTTATGCTGTCGCCTACCGACAATATTCTTTCCCATCTGATTCCTGCGTACGGAACATTTTTTGTTATGCTGTTGTCAATGTCTGTTTTACTATCCTTTGACCATTCATAAATAAGAGAGCTGAACAACTCTCCGTTTTTGGAATTGTTCTTCCAGATAGTAACACGATCAACGTTAACGGCTTTTGCCAGAATAATCATTGCGGATAAAAACTTGGTATGATCATGCTTTGTATCCGGCTCAAGCAAGATCATTGATACCTGATTAATCGTATTAAGAAGCGTATTCTGCCCGTTAATTTGCGATAACATTCCCATATTTTTTAAGAACAATAAAATCAACACTATAAACAAACCTGCAAGAAATGTTGTAAACAATGACATATAAAAAAGACGTTCTCTTGCAATTCTGCCGGAATAATCATAAACGCGGTTTGTCCAGCTTTTGGCGATTTTATCGGTATCTATTCTGTTCTGAGCTTTTTCCATAATCGAACAAAGCATTTCTTCGTTTTTATTAAAACCAAAAAACGATCTTTCGGTCATAGTGTTAAAAATAAAATTAATCTTATAACCCGTTTTTTCCCTGAAATGCGTTTGATACAAGAGCATATAATCCGTAGTTAAAAACAGGTCTATCTCTCCCTTCTCAAGTGCGTCCAGCGCTCTGCTTCTTGTATGGTATTCTTTTCTGGCACGGCTGTCAGGAATCAAAAGGTCGTATATTTCCGAAGGAGCAGTTCCGGCAACAACTCCCACTACGGCTTTTGCAACCTGATAAAGTTTTAAATCAGGATAATCAGTTCTTGATAACATGGCAAAGTGCGAAGTAAAATACGGCGATGGAGGAAAAATAAAATCATTTTCCCGATTTTCGGTATGGATAAGCTCCGCGTCAAAAGCCGCGCCGCCTGATTTAAGTATTTCCAGAATATCAACCATTGTTGTGTTTCTGTCGGTTACAGTTTCAAATTCAATGCCGGTTAGACTGCTGATTTCCTTAATTATGTCTACAGAAATACCCTGAAACTCATTAAAATTATCGTGATAAAAACAAATCGGATAATTATCAGGCTCCATCGTAACCGGTACTTTTGCTTTACGGACAAGTAAATCTTCGATATACATTTTTTCTTCCGGCGTTAAAGACATGTCAAAAATAAACCGCGCATATTCATTTTCTCCGTGAGTATATATCTCGTAAAGTTTATCAACTCCGCTTGCCTCAAGATAACTATTAATGGCAATAATAAACGGTTTAAGTTCAGGATTGGCGGTAATAAGAGATATTGGAGTATAAATTAACGGAAAAATCTTGCTGCCTGTTTTATTGCCCAAAATTCTAAAATCGTAATCAATACTCTCGTCTGCGATAACCGCGTCTATGCTGCCGTATTCAAGCAAATCCATTGCTTCTCTGATACTGCTGACAGACGCAGTTTCAAAATAAATATCAGGATACGCCTTCCTGATAAACTGTTCTGTAATTGTTTCTTCAAAAAAACCAATCCTTAAGCCATTCAGGCTGCTGATTGCTTTTATCGGATTTTTATTTCTGCTGACGAATACAGCAAACGACCTCTCTCCTATCGGAGCTGTTGCAAGAAAATTGTTTCTGTGTTCAGGAGCGGGCGCGAGATCGCTTGTAAAATCAATAGTCTTGCCGTTAACGCCTGCTGATAAACTGTCCCGTTCATGCAGTTCCAAAACAAACGGTATGCCGAATAAGCCGGATAAATGATCGGTAAGATACTTTAAAAACCCGGAATATGTCCCGTCAGGCATTATAAAAAATTCTGTTGACATCACGGCGCCGAAGGAAACGCTTTCCCGCGCGGAAATTAATTCTTCGATCTCCGCAATTTGACCTGCTGTTATTCCCGGTATATCCCTGAATGAATTAATGCTGCCTTTTTTGACAGAATCATCGGAGCATCCGCAAACTGCGGATAAAAAGAGGCAAGAAAGTAACAATGCAGAGTATTTAATTATTGTTTCCTTCATTTGCCTTCCTTATAAAAATTATTTAAATAAATTAAATTTTCCAAATTTAAAAAGCTTTCCATTGGAACGTGCTGTAATTTCATCGAGATTCTTAAATAAAAAAGAGGAAAAGGCGGTTTCGTTTCCGGCATCAGAAGCGGAAAAACCTGCGGTAACATACGGTTCATTATGAGCCGCTGCCAGCAAACTGCCTGCAAGCGCGCGAAAGGACGCAAGCGCGGATGGACCCAAAACTTCAGCGGCATCGTCTTTGCCGGAACCGGAAATGTCATTGTAAACAAGAGCAAGCGTTCCCTGCTTACGTGCTGTAAAAATCGCAGCCAGTTCTTTTATTAAAAAAAACCATCCTTTTATATGATCGTTAATCATTATTTCTACATCGGAAAGGGAAAGCTTAGAAATACCGCTTCGTATGGAAGGAGGAGAACAGACAAGAATTGCTTCATCAATGTGTTCAAGACGGTTCTCGGCGGCAATTACAATTGTTCTTGCGGAAATAGGGCTGGACGGATTCCAGTCCAGGGAATGACGTTTTTCATTTTCCGAAGGATTGTTTTTAAGCGCCCCGGAAAGTCTGTTAGGTATTAATGCGGCGGCGAATTGATCTGCTCTGTTACCAATTTCTGCTTCGATTGCACGACTAAGCGCGGATTCATTTCCAGCCAGAAAAATACCTTTTGTCATATATACAGTTTACAGATCACTGACAGTTGTGGCAATATCTATATTATATGCGAGTGGTTAAAGCGGCAATGATAGGCGATGTAATCGGCGCTCACGGTTTAGAAACTCTCGAAGCGGGACTTCCTGCTTTAATAAAGACCGAGAATATCGATTTTATAACTGTAAACGGCGAAAACGCGGCTGATGGTTTTGGCATGACAGAAAGCGATTTTAAACGCATTATAGCGGCAGGCGCGGATATTGTAACATCAGGAAACCATGTCTGGGAAAAACGCGAATTTTGGCAGGTACTCGAAACAGAAAAAGCAATGATTCGCCCCGCAAATTATTCAATAGAATCAGGCACAGGCTATGCGTATAAATATAAAAAAGAAATCGGCTGGATCGTAATAAACCTACAAGGACGTGAGTTTATGAACGCGATCGACTGCCCGTTCAAATGTTTCGATCGTCTAATAGAACTTTTTAAGGGAAACGCCGGAGATAATCATCCGCTAATTTCCGCGGACGGAGATTCGTATCCAAACGCTTTTCCGATTATATTGATAGACTTCCACGCAGAATCAAGCCGCGAAAAAGAAGCGCTTGGTTATTATGTCGACGGAAAAGTATCGCTGATTGCCGGTACGCACACGCATGTCCAAACAACTGACGAAAAAATTTTACCGCAGGGAACCGGTTACATAACAGACCTTGGTATGACCGGCAACATAGACAGCGTAATCGGAATGAACCCGTCAATCTGCCTTGAACGATCACGCAAGCAGGTGTTATACCACATGGAAACAGCTTCTTCTAATAAACCGGGAAAGATTCAGGGAATAATTGCGGAAATAGAAGCGGAGACCGGAAAAACAATTTCCATTAAAAGGATTGGCGGTTAATTGGGCTGCCGATGTAAATCCCTTCGCCGAGATAATCGAGCCTTCTGCCGTCAACAAGTATTTGTACATCCCTTACATTTTGAAACTCTGTAACAGTCCAGACGATCTGGCGAAGCTGCGCAACATATCCTTCAACGCCGAATGTGTTGAACAAAAAGTCTTCGCTGAAACTCAAATAAGCGGTATTGCCTCGTACTGACGCGGAAAGAAGCCGCGTATTCTTCGGGATAAGATTTAAAATGCCGCGTCCGACTTCGGCGGAAGTAGGACCTGCCAGAAGCGAGTTAACCGCATCCTGCATAGGTGATTCAGAAACAGGTATTCTTCGCGTAACTCTCGACTGGAGGATTTGTCCGTCGCTGCCGACATGCGTAAAATATATCAGTCTTTCTCTTACCTGCACAGGAACAGGAAGAGCGATTGCCGGCTCTTCCGGTATTACAGGAGGAGGAGGCTCTACAGGAGGCGGGGGCGGCGGCGGTATAACGGGTCTTTCCGCAGGCGGCGCAGGCGGAGGCGTCCTTCTCGGTTCCGGCGGAGGTGGCGCAGGCGGCGCGGGCGGTTCAGGCGGAGGCTGTATAACAACAGTAACGAGAGGCTCTTCCCGGGTCTCCGGCAGATCTTCTTCCTTTACTTCCGGAACACCTGATAATTTTCCGCGGAAAAGACCAAAATTTTTTTGAATGGTCTGCGCATTCATCATAAAAATCGCAATAATTACAATAAGAAAAACAAGCCAAAAAACGACTATTGTCCGGGAATTTTTATTATTTTTCTTTCTTGCCGCTCTTCGTCTTGCCACATATTAATAATATGTGAATATCGTGAAGCACACAAGGTGTATAAACAGGATGTTTAGGCAGCATACTTATGCCAAAATGGGTAGTGTTAAACATCATTTTTATATAAAATTATGTGAATGAATGAAATTATTTCTGAAAGACTGGATAAATTGGGGCGTTACTTTGTTTTTCTTGGTCAATTAATAAAATGCTCATTTAAACGTCCGTTTTATGTTTATCAATATTTTTACGAAATAGAACGAATAGGAGTTAATTCCCTTTTTATCATCATTCTGTCTGCTGGAGCTATGGGCATGATCTTCGCTCTGCAGATGGTAACAATGCTTCAGAAATTTTCAGCGGAAATAAGCACAGGAGCGATGGTCGCAGTCGCGATGAGCAGGGAAATTGCGCCGGTTGTCACCACACTTATGCTTATCGCAAAGAATGGCTCTGCAATGGCGGCGGAGCTTGGCACCATGAAAGTTACGGAACAAATTGACGCTCTGGAAGCCATGTCGATTACGCCCGAAAGATACCTCGTTCTCCCAAAAGTAGCCGCTTCCATGATTGTTTTCCCGATGCTTACGCTGCTTGCGAATGTAGTGGGAAGCCTCGGCTCTTATATAGTCTCTGTCAATTTTTTTGGTATAGAAGCGGGAAGCTACCTCGATTATCTTTTTACCTTCTTATATCCGGTTGATATATTTATGGGGCTAATAAAGGCGTTTATAATGGGCATAATTGTTTCTACAATCTGCTGTTTTTACGGTCTAAACGCTACTCAGGGAGCGAAGGGTGTCGGCGACAGCGCGACAGGAGCGGTTGTGGCGTCATCGGTATCGATACTTATCGCTGATTATATATTAACAACTCTCTTGTTAAGGGTGATTTATATATGATAAATCCGATTATCCGCACCGATAACTTGTGCAAAGCCTTCGGCTCTAACAAGGTATTGGATAATATCAATCTGAACCTGCCGGAAAAACAAATCATCGCGATTATCGGGCAGAGCGGAACAGGTAAAAGCGTTTTAATTAAAACAATTATAGGCATGTTAAAACCGGACAAAGGGCAGGTCTGGTTTAAAGATATCGATCTTACCGCTCTTAACGCTGATGAATTGATTGAAATAAGACGAAATTTCGGGTATGCTTTTCAGAATGCAGCTCTTTTTGATTCAATGACTGTCGGCGAGAATATCGCTTTTCCGTTAAAAGAGCTCTTGCGTGTAAAAGACCGCAGAAAAATAAAAAAACAGGTCGCGCAGATGCTTGAATGGATCGAACTGCCTGGCATTGAGAAAAAAAGACCGGAGGAACTTTCCGGCGGAATGAGAAAGCGTGTGGGAGTTGCCCGCGCTCTTATCGCGCAGCCGCAGGTGCTTTTTTTTGACGAGCCGACAACAGGATTGGATCCTGTACTGTCAGAGACAATTAATGACCTTGTAGTGAGGGTAAACCGGGAATTGCAAATCACCTGCGTAATGATCACCCATGACATACCGGCGGCTTTCAGGATTGCGGATAAGATAATTTTTCTTAACCGCGGTTCAATTATCGCAGACGGAAATTCCGATGAAATAAAAGCATCGGAGCATCCTATGGTTAAGGATTTTATACGAATTTCATTTAACGAGTTAAAGAGTCAGGTATGAACGCTACGAATTACACAAAAATAGCTCTCTTTTTTATTGTTCTTGGCGTTACCGGAGGAGCGTTTATAATTTCTTCGACCGACAGCCTGAGCGGTTTTAACACAAATGAATATGAAACAGTAGTCGAGGACGCAACGGGTCTTTCGACAAGATCAAAGATATATCAGTCAGGCGTTGTTGTAGGAAAAATAAAAGATATATCTCTTCGCGAAAACGAAGCTGTCCTGCGCATTGCCATTCATAAAGATATGCCTGTGCGCAAAGACACTGTTTTATCAAGAAAGATGTCATCCATGCTTGGAACCGCCATGCTCACGCTGGAACCCGGAAACCCATCGTCTCCGATTCTTCCGCCGGGCGGCAGGATATACGCCGCCAGAGAAGCAGGCGATATAAACGCTGTCATAAGTTCCGTAACTGATATAAGCGAAAAGGTTTCTGATATCCTAAAAGAGTTTCAGCAGAATCAAATGGCATTGCTCGCGATCTCGCTTGAAACTTTTAATTCCATCGCGCAGAAAATTGACGCCAACACAGACGCAGAGCTGGAACGCATCTCACGTATATTGGAAGCGCTCGCCATGATCACAGAACAGGTTAGCATGGGCAGGGGAAATGTTGGGCAGGCGTTTTTTGACGACCGGCTTTACAGTAATTTATTATCCACAACAGAGCGGATAGAAATCGCCGTTATTAAACTGCAGGAAACACTGGAAACAATTAATACAGCGGCGGCGAGCGCGGACACAGTAATTAATAATGCGAATGTAATAGTAGAAAAAGCAATAGGTCTTGGCATTCAGCTTGATACATACGGCAGCTACTTCATGCAGGACAGTCAAGTTCAGGCGGGAGCCGCAATCAGGCTGGTTCCTTCTTCAAACGATCGCTGGTATAAAATCGGTGTTTCATCTGCGCCCAATGGAAAAATGACACGCAGGGTAACAGAGATATATGATCCATACGGCGTTCTCATGAGCTACGAAGATACAAACGAAACTAATTATTCAACATTTTTAATAGATGCGGAGATTGCAAGGCAGTTCGGCATTTTGGCAGTTCGCGGCGGACTTATGGAAAACACAGGCGGGCTTGGGCTCGATGTCCAGCCGCTTAAATGGCTATTGGTTTCCGCGGACGTTTTTAATTTTAAAAGCGGAGAGCCGCCAAACTTACGGGGAACGCTTACCTTCTTCCCGTTTTTTGATCCGGACTCGGATAAGCCGTGGAACTGGCTGTACCTTAAAGGCGGCGTTAACAACAGCCTTAGCCCATCGCGTAATATTTTCCTCGGCGGCGGAATGCGTTTCTCTGACCGGGAAATCAAAGGACTTGTGGGACTTCTTCCCGCGATAAATTAATATGAGAAACAAATTAAAAGACGAGCTTGCAGTCTGCGGAATGAACGCGGCTCTCGCTGTGGCAGAGTATCATCCTCAATCAATTAACAGGCTTTTTCTTAGGGAAGAACGCTTAAAATCCTTTACAGGCGTCTGCAAACAGCTTGCGGAGCGTAAACGTCCCTACAAGATTTGCGAAGATGATGAGCTTGAACGGCTTTGCAAGAGCGTTCATCATCAGGGTGTTGTAGCGATGATCGAGGAGCCTATAATCGAACCTTTAAGCCTTGAAGACCTTGCCCTTTGGACAGAAGAAGGCAAAACCGGCGTTGTTCTTCATTCGATTGGAAACGATCACAACCTGGGCGCGATCGCAAGAGCCGCCGCGTTTTTTGACGTTAGTTTTATTGTGTTAAACGAAAAAGACTCTTCATTTGAGAGCGGTGAAGTCCGGCTTACAACAAGCGCTTATCGTGTCGCCGAGGGCGGGCTTGAGCATGTAATGGTTCGAAGCGTCTCAAGCACAACGGCTTTTCTAAAGGACGCATCCAAACAAATGATTACAATCGGCACAGATATAAGGGCGAGAATGCGAATCAGCGACTTAAAAGATATTGTAAAAAACTCTAAGGTTAAAACTGTAAAGAAGGGAGCCCGCCCGGGAATCGCCCTTACTCTTGGTAACGAAGAGACAGGCTTACCCGAAGCGGTAAAGAACCAATGCTCGCACATTCTGCGCATTCCGGGAACAGGCAGCATCGAGAGTCTTAATGTCTCTCAAGCCGCTGCTCTGTTCCTTCATGCCATTTACGAGCTGTAGAATTATTTAGCCGCCGAATCTGTTAACCATAAGCGCAGGCTGATGCGTAGCGTCGATTGTATCTCTCCACAAACTGCTTTCGGGATTAACTTTATTACGGTGCGTAATTACCGTGCTAATCGGCAAATGCACAAACCTGTTGTTAACAAGCCCTATAATTAATTTAGTTTTTCCTGCCATCGCTGCATGAGCGGCGGCGTTTCCGAGGCGTTCGCAGTAAATCGAATCATCCGGGTCTGCGGGAGCAGATCTGATAGCGTAACTTGGATCGATATACTTTAAGTTGATCTCTATGCCTTTTTCTTCAAAGTGCTTTAATATTCTTGAGCGAAGATAAATGCCGACATCCGCCATCTTTACATTTCCGCCTGCGTCAAATTTTTTCTCTGTTAAAAGCTGATCCTGCATCGCGCCTTCCGCAACGATAATCAAAGCGTGTCCTCGTTTTTTTATTCGTTCTTCCAGGTGAGTAAGGAATCCGTTGTAGCCTTCAAGATTGAAAGGCACTTCCGGTATCAAACAGAAATTGACTTCATGGCTTGCAAGCGTTGTGTGCGCGGCGATATAGCCGGAATCCCTTCCCATAAGTTTTACAAGACCGATACCGTTAATCGCTGATACAGCTTCTACATGAGCCGCCGACACAACTTCTACTGCTTTGGAAACAGCAGTATTAAAACCAAACGATCGATCGATAAGAGCGAAATCGTTATCAACTGTTTTTGGAATTCCAATCATGGCGATTTTTAAGTTTCTTTTATCTACTTCTTCGGCAATTTCCAGAGTGCCTCTCTGGGTGCCGTCGCCGCCTATAACAAAGCACATATTTAAATTGAGCCTTTCCATCGCTTCGACAATTTTTTCAACTTCCCTGCCGCCTCCGCGCGCGCTTCCCAAAAAGGTGCCGCCGAGTTTATGAATATCGTCAACAACATCAGGGTTAAGCTGCTTTACTCCATATTGCGTTTCCGGCAAAAAGCCAAGATAGCCGTAACGAATACCTGTTATTCTTGTAACTCCGTAACGCAGCCATAAACAGCGAACGATAGCGCGGATTACGTCATTTATTCCGGGACAAAGACCGCCGCAGCTTACGATTCCAGCATGTACATGAGCGGGATTAAAATAAATAAATTCCCTGGGACCTGCTCTTTCCAGCACTTCAGATTTCTCTACAGGCGGCTGCTCTCCAGGTAATATAAAAGAACTTAATCTTACAAACCTGTCATCTGTTACATAATTGGCGGATTTATCACCGGCATGTTTTGACATTTCAATCGGCGATTTCACTGTTGGTTTTCCAAGCTCCTCAATAGTAAAATCCATTTTTTTTTCCATAAGATACTCCTGTTACTTGAGCAATTTTAAAACGGAAGTTTTAAATAAACTTCACTTCCATTATATAACGATTACTTGAGTTTTGTAAGATCAAATAGTATACTCAACCTATGAAATTCACACCACAATTTATGGGTAAATTCGGCCCAAACAGGCTAGTATTAATTGTTGTAGGCATACTGGCGCTTATCCTGATAAGTACCAGTATTTTTATCGTCGACCCGGAAGAACAAGCGGTAATTACACGCTTCGGAAAGTATGTCGATACAAGAGACCCGGGGCTTCATTTTAAGCTGCCCTTCGGCATTGATAGAAATTATACTGTCAATGTCAGGGGTATACAGGAACAGGCGTTCGGCATAGCCTCCCCAAGAACTGTTTACGGTGTCCGCACAGGGAGCAGGGAAAACGAATCTGTTATGCTCACAGGCGATTTAAACATTGTCGATGTTCAATGGACTATCATGTATTACATTACTGACCCAAGAGCATGGATATTTAATGTAAATGATCCTGTAAGAACGATACGCGACGTGTCACGCTCGGCGATTAATATGCTTGTCGGCGACAGAGCGATTATGGACATCATGGGCGTTGAAAGAAGCGCGATAGAAAGCGCCGGTCTTGTTTTTATGAACGACACATTCCGCTCTTACGATTTGGGCATCAATGTAATTGGCGTAAGACTGCAAAACATTAATCCGCCTGCGGGCAGCGTACAGCAGGCTTTTGAAGACGTAAACAAAGCGATTCAGGACAGAGAGCGTCTTATAAACGAAGGACAGCAGGCGTACAACGAAGAAATACCAAGAGCCAGAGGTCAGGCGCAGCAGATGATTCAGGTAGCGGAAGGATACGCCATTGAACGCGTAAACAGAGCAAGAGGCGATGTAGCTCGTTTTAACTCGGTATATACGGAATTCAGCAGAGCGCCCGAAGTTACAAGGCAGCGTCTGTATTACGAAATGATCGAAGAAGTATTTAAAGACGAAAAAGGCATGACAATCATTGATCGCAATCTTGATAACTTCCTGCCTCTTATGAACTTACAAAGAGGAGGAGCAAGATAATGAAAAAAACGTATACAACATTATTTGTTATAGCGGTTGTTGTTTTGGGTATTTTTGTCGCAGGCCCGCTGTTTGTTATAAACGAAGGCGAGCAGGCGGTTATTATTCAATTGGGAAGACTTACAAGAGTAATTACAGAAGCCGGTCTTCATGTAAAAGTTCCGTTTGTTGATGAAGTCATCCGTTACCCAAAGAAAATTATGGCATGGAACGGCGATCCACAAACTATTCCGACAGCGGAAAGGCAGTACATTTATGTTGATGTTGTCGCCCGATGGCGCATATCCGATCCAAAAAGATTTTATGAATCACTAAAGACCGAGGCTACCGCGATAGACAGGCTTACAAGAATTATCGATTCATCGGTTAGAACAGTAGTCGCGGAAAACCCGCTCATCGAATCGGTGCGCAACTCAAATATTATTACAGAACGCACCGCGATCCTTGAAGCCCAGGGTCTTGCCGAAGAAGACCTTGATATCAGCATTGACAGCGTAGGCACTACAACACAGAATGAGTCAAACCACAGACCGATTACCAAAGGCCGCCGTCAGCTTGCCGAATTGATTCTTGAAAGATCGTCACAAAATCTTGAGCAGGATTTCGGCATAGCTCTTATTGATATTGTAACGCGTCAGATCAGCTACTCGGAAGAACTTACGCAAAGCGTTTATCAGCGTATGATCAGGGAACGTAACCAATGGGCAATGGCGTATCGTTCTGACGGCGAAGGTCAGAAGGCAAGGCGCCTCGGCGAAATGAGCAGGGAAAAGGATTCCATTCTTTCCGCCGCTTATTCACAGTCTCAGACAATCATGGGAAGGGCCGACGCCGAAGCTGCAAGAATCTACTCTGCGGCTTATGAAGGCTCCGGAAGAGCGAACTTTTACAGTTTCTGGAGAGCGATAGAATCGTATCGTCAGACAATGCCAAAGTTTGACAAAACACTTACTACCGACATGGAGTATTTCCGTTATCTGTATTCGTCAAGATAACGTTTATGGTTTAAGCAGGTTAAGATGGAACAGAGTATCCATATATCCAGTGTTAACGGCAGCCCGGTTATTTGTTTTGATACCGGGATGGATCCCAGATCATTCGCGAGAACAAAGATGTCTCAAAGCCTTATCGAACAGGGCTTTGTCGTCTCTCCTGACGGATCGCACGAAATATGGAAACCTTCAGGGGTTAATGAAACAGACGGCAACATGAGAGTCTTTGGGCCTGTGTTTCAGGGAAAAAGACTCGACCTCCTTCTCAACGATGTTGACTCCCCCTCGCATGAATCAACGCAGACTGCGCTACAGGCGATTACTTTCTGGATACGGGCAAAAATGTTCCTCGGCGACAGACGCTCAGCCTTAAATCCCGGCGCCTCTTTTGTTGGTTCTGACGGCGGCGTTTTCTTCGCTCCTGAACATCTCGCCAACCGCTGCCTCTATATAGAAGGTTTTCCGGTTGACAGATACAATTGCCCGGATTTGATTGGTATGGACAACGCCGCTTTCTGCGCCGCTGTAATGCTTTATAAAGTTTTTACGGGAGTTCATCCCTACCCAACGGCGGAAATCTTTCAGGACATGAGAGAAGGCATCTTTATGCCGATGCGTCTTGCAGCCCCGGACCTCGATGAAAATTTATCAAATTTGATTTTTTCCGCTCTCACTCTGCCTGTTGTAAAAAAGAATGTTCCAGCCGCGGCAGAGAAAAACGGCGCCGCTATTTTAACAGGCATTCTAAAGCATTTAATTACCAACGAAAAAAAGATTGCGGCTGTTTCATCTCTGTATACAGAACTGCCGCCGGAGAAAAAAGAAAAAATCGAAAAAGAAAGAAAGCTCCATGTTCTAAAACAAAAATCAATAATAAAAACAAGGCGTTTCGCTGTGCGTCATAAACAGCTGCTTATTGTTTTGGCTTTGGCAGTTAGTTTTTCGCTCTTTATTGTTTATCACACGGCAATCAGTATTGCGCAGCGTCCCACAACAGCAGGAATGTCTCCCGAAACTGTTGTGTACACTTATTATGATTCATTCAGCACTTTAAATCATATCATGATGTCGGCATGCGTTCAGAGAGCAGGCAGAGCGGATATAAACGCGGCTGCGAATTTTTACGCTGTCATTAGAACAAGGCAAGCGTACGATCCAACCACTCCGCCGCTCATTCAGGCAAAGGCATGGCAGGAAAACGGCAGAGAGCTTCCCGCTCCAAATGTTTTTGGAATTACAGATCTAAAAATCGATCATTTGGGCGGCACAGAAGAAGGCAACATGGTAGTGTTTCGCGCAAGTTACCTGCTCTGGGCTCCCGATGAAAGTTTCGCCAGAAACCGCAACGACGATCTTACTTTAAGGCGTGACAGGCGCGGAAATTGGCGTATCATAGAACTTGTAAGAAGAGAACGATGAGCTTTTTCCAAAAGTTAAAGTTCTAAAAAAGCCTCAGCAAAAAAACCGTTATAATTTTCCCTGAATCCAGTTATTGATAAGAATACGTGACAGAGATCCTTCCCGTGGAAGCTCCGGCAGATTATCTTTTGTAAACCATTTAGCGTCTTCAATTTCCGCGCCGTCAGGTTTTATTTCTCCCGATAAATACTCAGCCTTAAAACCAACCATGAGCGAGTTTGGAAACGGCCAGGGTTGTGACATAAAATACTCGATGTTCTTTACAGAAATATTTATCTCTTCTTTAATTTCACGGGCAACCGTTTCTTCGAGCGTTTCTCCCGCTTCGTTATAGCCGGAAATATGACTGTAAACCCTGCCCTTAAAAGTTTTGTTATGAGCGAGCAGCATTTTATTTTCATCGTTTGTTATGGCGACAATTACGGCTGGGCAGATTCTTGGAAACTCCATCCTGCCGCATGACGGACACAAACGCTGTGCCTGCATTGGCACATCGTTGTACTTGTCTCCGCAGGTTCCGCAATAACGTGAATCGATTCTCCAGCGGGCGATATGACAGGCGCGCATCATATTTTCAAGGCTTCTGCCGCTGCCGGAGATTGTATATATAGAAAGAATCTGGCGGACAGGAATTGTTTTCCAGTTTGCGGGAAGGATAGCGTCAAAAGGGACGGACGCGCCTGTAATGAGAGAGCCGGAATCATTCAATGACGGTATTTCGAAAATATCAGTATTATTAAACAATTTGGAAGTTTCATAAGGAAGCCCGATATCCATTTGATTGTCGGGCGTTTCGTTTGGTAAAAGCAGAGAATCACCCTGAAAGATGTATATGCGTTTATCCATCGATTTAATCATAACAAGATTTTTATTGTTATTCAATTATATTTGTTTTATATTTAAAGTCAGGAGATATGTATGAATCATGTAAATTATCTTGAGCTTCTGCCGTTAAACAGTATAACAAAATACGCTAAAGGTCATCCGGGCGACGGCGTTCCTTTTACAGGTTATCCCAGAACGCACCCTTCCGATAAAACTAAATTAATTCTTGTTAATGATCCGCTGGGCAATGAACCCGCCGTGCTTGAGTTTTTGCTTGAAGATATTCTGTTTGTCGAGGAAGAGCCGTCCGCTGTAACAGAAGCGGGTGAAGGCGTCCCTTTGGTAAAAATCTGGATTCAGCGCGGCGCGGTCGGAGTAAGGCTTGAACCCTTCGAGGTAAAATGATTCGAGCTCCTCTTTTTATGACGCAATCCGGCGATAAAGTCCGCTGCCATCTTTGCCCGAATAACTGCGAAATAGAAAACGGTCTCTTTGGCGTTTGTAAAGTCCGCGGCAACAAGGGCGGAGTGGGAATAATTCCCTATTACGGATTTATATCCGCTCTTGCGCTCGATCCAATCGAAAAAAAACCTCTTTATCACTTTAAGCCGGGCTCAAAAATAATATCACTGGGTTTTGCCGGCTGCAATCTTCGCTGCCCTTTCTGCCAGAACTGGCATATTTCCCAAAACACTGAAATCTGCGATCAGGGCAGAGGAAAATGGATGCAGCCCGGAGAGATTATTTCCGCCGCATTAAAAGCGGACAGCCCGTCAATCGCCTACACGTATTCAGAGCCGCTCGTCCACGCTGAATATGTGCTTGACTGTATGTCTCNTTTCATCTGCGCCCAATGGAAAAATGACACGCAGGGTAACAGAGATATAT
>JGI24695J34938_10001835_pt1 | contig 17308 bp, 13 predicted proteins | sample TergutCo191P3_FD_34938 | JGI IMG/M metagenome (IMG submission 34938)
TTCAAGAACAGACAGATAAAGATTTTAATATTTTTCTTTTACATTCAGAAAATTTACCTCAGAATTATAAAGATATATTTAATGATATAGAAAATAATAATTCGTTTTTGCATAATATATACATTCCAGATACGGAAGCTGATGGAACTGATTATATTAACGCTGTTAACAGCAGCGTTGATTATGTTAATTTTACAAATAATATGTCAATTAACTTTAGAATTGATAATGACGACGCTCTTCCGCTTGATTTTATTTCCAGATTAAAAAATTACTTAAAATTTGAATTTAATGATTACATTATTTCTTTTCCGTATATTTCAATAATTCAAAGAACTCACAAAAATAAATATTTAAAACAAGAAAGATATTTTCCTTCTAATTCAATCGGACTTTCCTATGTTACAACAAAAGATAATTATGAAACAATAATGACTCTAGGGGATCACGGTATGGTAAACCGCAAACATCCTATGGTCCTTCTTCCCGGAAGAGGCGGAATTCAAACAATAAACGGTAAAAATGTTATGAATGCTCTCTATTTGGCAAGTGTTTCAAAAATAAATTCTAATTTTTTATCTTTGTTTTTAAAAGAAAACGGTTATTCTGATTTAAATTTTACATGCCTCAATATATGTAAAAGAAGAATTTTACTCGATACAATTAAAAAAATATTTAATTTTCTAAAAAAAAGAAAAAGGCTGAAAAATTTTGATACTTAGAACATTATTTAGATACGGATTAATATACAACACTGCCAAAATTCTCTGTAATGTTTTTTCAAAATATATATTAAACTTTTTTAAAAGAAATATAAATTATTTTGATGTTAGAGAGAATTCTGTTCTTTTAATAGAATTCTTAAATGTTCATGGAGAGGTTATACCAGGTTATATAAAATATTTATTAGATTTGAATTTTAATGTTGATGTAGTTGTACAATATAAAAAAAATAAAGGCAGAAATGATTCTGGTTTATTCTTTCCTTTTGATAGTAATTCAAAAGTCAGAATTAAAGAGATGCGCGAAATTGACATGAATTATTTATTAAGATCAAAAATTGCTTTAAATTATAAATATATTTTAATAAGTTCATATTACAGTAAATTTGAATTTAAACAACTATCATTTGTAAATTTAAAAAAATTAAAACCTGTTTGCGTTATTCATAATCCTGATTTGTTAAGTAAGTATTATAAAACTAATAAAATAATATCTCTGGTTGCGATGGAGTCAAAATACAGAACGCCTACAGTCGCTGTAAATCCTCATTATTTCTGCGATTATGCTAATAGAATTAAAAAGCGCGAATATTCTGACACCGTTACATTTATTACTTTGAATACAAATGATTTATTTAGAAGAAATATTAATCTTTTATTTGACGCCTGCGGCTTTTTATACGAAAAAGGCGTTAAGAATTTTATTGTAAAAGTTATTGGAAAAGGCCTTCCAATCCCTGAATGTTTTAAGGAGAATATTCTAGATTTAGGATTTCTTGATTTTCAATCTATGTATAAAGAAATTATTAATTCTGATTTTTTTCTTGCTTTAATAGATCAAAAATCTGTTCAATACACAAAGAAAGCAAGCGGTTCGTATCAAATCAGTTACGGTTTTTTAAAACCGCTTGTTTTACATTCTCAATTTTCCGATGTTTCATTTTTAACTAATGAAAACAGTATTTTATATAATGATAACAATGAATTGTCAAACTCAATGGAAAGATGTATAAATATGTCAGATAGTGAATACATGTCTATTATAAACTCTCTCAAAAAAACACAAAATGATATTTATAATTTTTCATTGAATAATCTGAAATATGTTTTAGAGCTGCCTCTTGGAAAATTATAAATAATGCAATATCTATATATATTAACCAGTACTTCCAAAGACAACTATTATGAACAATTTCTCCTTTCCGCCACATCTTTAAAATTGTTAATGCCAAACGCGAACGTCATTCTTCTCTGTGATTCTAAAACTAAATCTACTCTTACGGAAAAAAGAAGTGAATATTTAAAATATGTTTCACAAACAATAACAGCAGATGTTCCTGAAGGATTATCTCAGATAGAAGTTTCCAGATGGATAAAAACATCTATGCGTAAATTTATTACAGGAGATTTTCTTTTTATTGATTGTGATACAATTATTACTAACGATCTTTCAGCTATTGAAAATCTTGGCATTAAATTCGGCGCTTGTCTTGATAAACATTCTTTAATCGACAGTCACGGCAAGGGAAAATCTATAATAGAAAATGATAAAAAATTAAATTTTTCATCTTATACTTCTAATCGTCATATTAACAGCGGAATCATTTTTTGTTCCGATTGTCCTCAGACTCATAAATTATTTTCCCGCTGGCATGAATTGTGGCTTTACAGTAAAAGTAAAAATATTTTAAGAGATCAGCCTTCTTTTAACATGGCTATTTTAGAAAATTCTGAAATATTTTCTGAACTGGACGGCGTTTGGAATTGTCAAATATCATATAACGGTCTTCCGTATCTTTCTAATTCTAAAATAATTCATTACTTCGCGACAGACATCTTTTTTAACGAATCTCCATTTTTACTTGCGGGTGAAAACATATACAAGCATATAAAAGAAACAGGTGTAATTTCCGACGATGCGATAAATTTAATAAAAAACGCGCGTTCCTCTTTTAACACGAAATCACGCATTATAACAGGAAATGACATGCTTGATGTAATAAACAGTAATCTTTTTCAATTTATTTATTTTTTAAGAAAAAATATTCCGTCAGTTTTCAATGTATTAAATAAAATATTTTCTATATTCAAAAAATCAGCGAAAAATGTTATTATTAATTCTAAAAATAAAAATAATAGCAATATAAAGCATTACAATTAAAGGATTTTTTCATGATAATACGTTCCAAAGCGCCGCTTAGGCTTGGTCTTGCGGGCGGCGGCACAGATATTTCTGATTATTACAATCGTTTCGGCGGTTATGTGTTAAACGCAACAGTAGATATGTACGCGTATTGCACTATAGTGCCAAATGATATTGATTCAATAGAATTTATTGCCGCCGATTTAAAAAAAAGCGAATCATATACGTCAAAAGAAACATTAGAGCCTTCCTCTGCTCTGCCTTTGCATATTGGTATTTACAATAGAATTATATCTGATTTCATTCATAAACCTCTGTCTTTTAAAATGACAACTTATTCTGACGCCCCTGCGGGTTCAGGTCTCGGCTCTTCATCTACAATGGTGGTCGCAATCATTAAAGCATTTACTGAATGGCTTAACCTTCCGTTAGGTGAATATGATATAGCCGCGCTTGCGTACAAAATTGAAAGAGAAGATTTAAATTTAGCAGGAGGAAGACAGGATCAATACGCCGCTACTTTCGGCGGTTTTAATTTTATGGAATTTTACGAAAATGACCGCGTAATTGTAAATCCTCTCCGGCTGAAACGCTGGATACGAAACGAAATCGAAGTTTCTCTTGTTTTATTTTATACCGGTGTATCAAGAGAAAGCGCGAATATTATAACAGAACAGATACAGCATACAAAAAAAGGAGATAAGAATATTGAAAGCATGCATGAGATGAAACAACAAGCGGTTTTTATGAAAGAAGCTCTTTTAAAAGGAGATTTTAAAGGATTTTCAAATTGTCTTTCTCAAGGGTGGCTCGCAAAGAAAAATGCAGCAGCTTCAATTTCTAATTCATTTTTGGATGATTTATATCAGTACGCGCTTGATAACGGCGCCCAATCAGCAAAAATATCAGGAGCGGGAGGCGGCGGATTTATGATGATCTATTGCGATCCTTGCAAAAGAATCTCTCTAATACGCGCGTTAAATGAAAAACAAGGATTGGTTTTAACGCCAAGTTTTACAGAAACAGGAACACAGGCATGGCGGATATAAATCATTTAGACAATTTAATTTTACGTTATCCGAAGCTTGAAAATTTAAAGGATATTATTTCCAATGCTTTTTCTATCATTAAAGAGTCATATTTAAAAGGCGGAAAATTATTAATTGCGGGTAACGGAGGGAGCGCGTCAGACGCCGAGCATATTGCAGGTGAATTAATGAAAACCTTCGCAAAAAAAAGAGCGCTTCCTGATTCATTTATCGCGGAAGTAAAAAAAGTTGACGCGGATATTTCTGCATACCTTCTTCCAAGAATGCAGCCTGGTTTGCCTGCTATAGCTCTCTCAGGCCACGCTTCGTTAAACACCGCTTGTATAAACGACATTGATGGCAATATTACATTTGCCCAGCAGGTTTATGGTTACGGAAAAGAGGATGATATCCTCCTTGGAATATCAACATCTGGCAATTCAAAAAATATTTTATACGCGTGCGCGGTAGCCAAAGCGAAAAAAATAAAAATCATCGGTCTTACAGGAGAAAGCGGAGGAAAACTAAAAGATTTTACCGACTTGTGCATCTGCGTCCCTGAAACAGAAACATATAAAATTCAAGAATTGCATTTGCCTGTTTACCATGTTATTTGCATGATGCTTGAGGATTATTTCTTTTGATGAAAACCGTAATTATGGCAGGAGGGAAAGGAACTCGTCTTTCTTCGATTGCAAGCGATGTCCCAAAACCTATGATACCAATCTGCGGCAAACCCATCCTTGAACATCAAATTGACTGTTTAAAAAGAAATAATCTAACGGATATCATACTGGTTGTCGGTCACCTTGGTGATCATATAAAAGATTATTTCGGCGACGGAAACAAATTTAGCTGTAATATTTCCTATTTTACCGAAACAGAACCCTTAGGAACAGCGGGTGCTCTTTTAAAATTAAATGACTTAACCGATGATTTTCTGCTGCTTAACGGCGACGTAATTTTGGATATGGATTTTTCCCGAATGTTCTCCTTTCATAAAGACAAGAAGGCAGGCGTAACTCTTGCGGTTCATCCAAACAGTCATCCCTTTGACAGCGCTATTATTGCGAGTAACAGTGATAACCAGGTGACAGACTGGATTAATAAAGAGGATGATCGCAAATGGTATAAAAATCAGGTTAACGCAGGCGTTCATATTATGTCGCGTAATTTTTTAAAGAATTATCCCCAGTCAAAAGAAAAAGTTGACCTTGACAGAGACATGCTGAAGCCTTCCATCTCAAGCGGCTGTGTTTACGCCTACTCTACTCCCGAATATATAAAAGATATGGGAACGCCTGATCGTTTTTCGCAAGTTACAAGCGACATGGAAAACGGTATCGTAAAAAGAAAGAATTTAAGCAACAGACAAAAAGCCGTTTTTATTGACAGAGACGGAACTATAAATGTTTACGATGATTTTGTAAGAAAACCGGAAAATTTTAAATTAATTGACGGTACAGGCGAAGCTGTCAAAACAATTAATAATCTTGGGTATCTAGCCATCGTCATTACAAATCAGCCTGTTATAGCACGCGGTGAAGTTGATTTTGAAACGCTTGAATTAATTCATATGAAAATGGAAACTGACTTGGGAAAAGAAGGCGCTTATATCGACGATCTTTATTATTGTCCTCATCACCCTGATAAAGGTTTTGAAGGAGAGAGACCGGAATATAAAATAGTATGCGATTGCAGAAAACCAAAACCCGGGATGATCCTTAAAGCCGCTCAAAAATATAATATCGATCTTGGTCAATCGTATATGGCAGGTGATCATCTGCGGGATGTTCAATGCGCCGTAAACTCAGGGTGCAAGCCTGTTTTTTTAACTAACGGCGAAGGGAAAAAAGAGGATATTTTAAATGAAAATGTTTTATTTTTTGATTCATTAAAAGAGTTCACAAAATATCTAAATGGTATTATAATAAATGATTAAAGGAGAATATATGAAATTTTTGAAATTTTTTCTTTCTGTTTTGATAGTATCTTCCGTACTATTAATGTCCTGCTCTTCCACTCCAAAGCCCAAATCGGGTTCTTTAAAAGTCCCCGAGGATTATTTCGGCATGCTGCACGCCGGCATGAATGAAAACCAATACGAATTAATAAACGACATGAATATCGAATGGCTTCTTTATACATTTAACTGGCATTCAATTGAACCTGAAAGAGGCGTATTTAATTTTGATTATTACGATCAGTTTGTTGATTTGGCAAAATCAAATGGCAAGAAAATAATGGTTACGCTTGGTTACGCGGCAAACTGGGTAACAAGCGCGCAGGGAAAAAACAGGTATGTATCAAAGGAATTTTTACCTGATTATCTTAATTATGTAGGACTCCTTGTTGAAAGATACAAAGGAAAGGTTGACGCGTGGCAGATTTGGAATGAACCAAACTTTGTTTTTTGGAGGGGATCTGACAGAGAGTTTTTTGAATTAACAAGACTTGCTGCCCAAAAAATACGGGATACCGATCCTGACGCGTATATCGTAGGCGGCGGATTGTGGCGTACGCCGGCAGGTTTTTTAAAGGGAATGCACAGAGCAGGATCACTTGAAAACTGTGACGCAATTTCATTTCATCCTTACGCAATGAGTCCCGGCGGCTCAATGAAACTGCATGACAGTTTATTAAAAGTAATATCAGAAATAGATTTTAAAGGCGATGTATGGATTAATGAAGTCGGTTATCCGACAGGTGGCATGTATCCGACATCGGTTTCGCTTGAAAATTTTCCGTCGCATACTGTCAAAACAATTGTGGGACTTGCCTGCAGAAAATCCGTCGGCATGATGTGGTATGAATTTTCTGACAGACGCAATTTGGGAGAAGCTCCCAAAAACGCGAGTTCTGAATATTTCTTTGGTTTAACTTACCCTGATGGTACCAGAAAAGCCGCTTCGTACGCGTATCAATTATGCTCCAGATATCTTCCGGGCTCGACGTATACGCCCCAGAATCCTGTAAGACACAGCAATGTTCCTTCAAGCATCGCTTCTTTCTGTTTTCTTGAAAATACGCTAGGCAGCAATGTTTTGGTTTTATGGAATGACAGAAAAAGTACGCAAAGAATCAAGGTAACATTATCCTCTCCTTTCACTATGCATAATATAAGTGACGGAACAAATACCGTAATAGAAGACAATTCAGTAATCAATGTATCGCACGTTCCGGTTTTTATTACATGGGAGGGAACAGCCACTCCGCAGATTTCACGCGTCAGCGGAAACCAGAACTAAATGAAAACAGCAATCATTCACTACTGGCTTGTAAACATGCGCGGCGGTGAAAAAATGCTGGAAGCGCTTTTGGAAATGTTTCCGCAGGCGGATATTTTTACGCATGTTTATGATCCTGATTCTGTTTCTGAATTAATAAAGGGAAGACGCGTTTTTACATCGAAGATAAACCGTCTTCCTTTTTCGCGCAAACTTTATCAGTTTTATATGCCATTGATGCCTGCCGCTCTTAATGAATTTAATCTTCAGGGTTATGATTTGATAATTTCGAGCGAGGCAGGTCCTGCTAAAGGCGTAGTTGCGAATCCAAACGCGTATCATATATGTTATTGCCACAGTCCCATGCGATACATTTGGGACATGTACCATGATTACTTAAAAGAAAAAGGCGTCTTTACGCGTTTTTTTATGAAGCTCCTTATCCCGTATCTGCGGACATGGGATATAACATCATCAAATCTTGTAGATCGCTTTGTAACAAATTCCGGTTATGTAGCAAAACGAATAAGGCGTATTTATAACCGTGAAGCTTTTGTTGTTTTCGGTCCTGCTCCTATAGAGGAATATTTAAAAGTAATCAGAAAACCTTCCGATTACTATTTATTCTTCGGACAGGTAACAGGCTATAAACGCGCTGATATAGCGATAGACGCCTGTTTAAAATCAGGAAGAAAACTGGTTGTAGCCGGAGGCGGCATCAGTAAAAAAGATGTTAAAAAATACGCAAATAACGGTCTTATAACATTCAAGGGGAGAGTATCAAATGAGGAAGCCGCTTCCCTCTTTTCCGGTGCGAAAGCGCTTCTCTTCCCCGGCATTGAAGACCTCGGTCTTGTGCCCATCGAAGCTCAAGCCGCAGGCTGCCCTGTAATCGCGTACCGTGACGGAGGAGCGCTTGAAACTGTTAAGGAAAATATTACAGGTGTTTTCTTTGACGAGCAGACGCCAGAGTCCTTAATAACAACAATGGACTATTTTGAAAAAGAATTGAAATTTCACAACCGCGAAGTATTTACAGAACATGTTCAGCAGTTTTCCAAAGGCGCTTTTATCTCAAGAATGCAGCGTATAATTGAAGAAAAAAAGAGGATATAATGCCGCATCCTGAGGAAAATTTCCTTATTGTAAAATAATAAAAATTTTGCGAAAAATCTATAAATCCACTAGACTAACTATTATAAAATTTTTAAAATAAAAGACATGGCACAAGGTAAAACCAGAAATATTTTTAAGAACTACTTCAGCGGCAAATTACGGGTCGCGGAATTCGCTATAACAAATGCCTGTATCGCGAAGTGCTCATTTTGCGATATTTGGAAGCAGCAGCCAAAGGTTTTTGTAGACCGCCAGCAAGCGCTTGATGTAATCGATCGTTTGGCTGATCACGGAGTTATCCAGCTTACAATTACAGGAGGGGAACCGCTTTTACACCCTCATGTTGTGGATATAGTTCAAAAAGCTACGGATCGCAAAATACATAACGCGGTACTAAACGCCGCTCCTTCGCTTCTTTTAAGGAACGATATTGTAAAACGTCTTGAAGACGCGGGAAATGACATGATCAGCATTTCTTTTGATTCAGGTGATCCTATGACTATGGCGGAATCAAGGCAAATTCCTAACATAATGGACGATATGGCGCGCGCCATGGAAGTAATTTCCAAAACATCAATAAAAACAATGGCGTCTGTTCTTATCTGGAATGATAATTATGACAAGATGGAAGAAGTGTGTATCCGCGCTAACAATATGGGTTTTAACGCAATATCCATCAACTACCCTACTTTTTCGCAGTCAAAAGTTTATCCTTTAGGGGGAGAAGGAATCAGCCTTTCAAGAGAGAATGTAATTCAGGGGCTCGAAGAAGTAATCAAACTCAGAAAAAATAAAAAATACGGAATAATGAACACGATTTCGTCAGTAAAAAATATAATACACTTTCTTAAAGATCCAAAACTTGTTAAATATCACTGCCTTGGAGGAACTAGAGTTTTATTTGTAGACTGGTTTTTTGATGTTCATCCATGCATGCAGCTTCCTCATACTCTCGGCAATGTTTTATCCATGGAAGAGAAAGACTACAAAATGCGTCCCTGCAACGAATGCAACATGAGCTGGTACAGGGATTTCAGCGCGATGTTTCATGGAATAAGATCCATTCCCGTTTGGTGGGAATCTCTCCAAAACCTGAATATTGTAAACAGACTCAGTTAATCGTCTGACTCGTTAAAATAAAATGGAGTATAACTCATGAAGAATAAAATAATATTTTTATTATTGCTTTTTACGGTTTCCGCTTTTCTGTGCGCTCAAACTGTTCACAATCCAAACCATCAAATTTACAAAGATATAGACAGATGGTTTGTACAAGGATACATTACGGATTTCTTTCCAATGATTCGTCCGTATCCTGTTCTATTAATACATAAGCTCCTTGATCAGGTAATCGAAAACGGTGACGAACAGGCGCAGGAAAAAGCCGCCCTTTATAAAAACGCTCTGTCTCCCGAATCGAGATTTGTTCATCTTGGATTATCAGCTTTCGCGCAGGGAAATGAAGAAGATTACAGTTTAATTATCTCTCCTTTTATTGAAGGTGTGGTACATGTTAATGATATGCTTAACGCGAGTTTTAATTTGACGCTTGACGCTCTTTCTGACGGTCTTGAAGGAGAAAAATACACTATACCCGGAACTTACTCCACATATCCCGATTTGGAGCCGGACATTTCCAACATCGGGAATTTTCAGGTTCTTCAAAACTGGACAAGCCTTGCCGCTGTAGGAACAAGCGATGTTTATCTGCAGGCAGGTTTAAGCAGAACTTCCTTCGGTCCGTTTTTTGATAACGGCGTTGTCGCAGGTCCTCAGGCGCCGAGAGCCGGTCATTTTTCTTTTGTTTACTGGGATCCGTTGTGGTCATTTGAAATACTTTTTCAGGTTTTAACAGCAACTGATGATTACGGACTGGGCAGATTTCCTGAAAAATATAACGTTATACACAATTTAAGTTTTAGGCCGTTTAAAAATTTCGAGCTCAGTATTGTACAGTCAATTGTTTACGGAAACCGGTTTGAACCGTTGTATTTAGTTCCTTTCAGTTATCTTTTCGGCGTACAAACCATTACAGGGTTTCTTGACAACGCGATAATAGGATTCAATCTCAATTGGCGCGTAATTGATACGCTTCAGTTAAAAGGACAGGTTTTTGTTGATGATTTCCATTTTAATAATTTCTTAAAAGGAAAGCCTCACTTTAAAGCCGCAGGGATTATCGGCGTTTCATGGGCGCCGAAAAACAGCGTAGTTTCCAATATTGATTTTGACTACACTGCCGTTATGCCGTATATGTATACTCACTGGCATGAACCCTGGTACGATCGTTATAACGGTTTAAGCGATCCTGATGATCCAAGATCGAAACCAAACGGAATTAACTCCGGTAAAAGAATTCCTAATATTTTAAATTACACCCATTACGGAAGAAATATCGGTCCTGATCTGGAACCTAATTCGGACAGATTTTCTTTAAGAAGCAATTGGGGAGTTATACGCAATTTGGATGTTAATATCAGCAGTTATTTAATCCGCCACGGCAACGCTTCGGATGGAAGAGATAAATTGGCAGGCCCATGGAACGGTGAAAGCGGTGAGTACCATGACGGCTCTATTTTTGATTCAGGCAGCACAGATCCCTGGCTTGATGAGAGCGTTCATCCAAGAGAAGATTCACAGCACAACGCCTACAAAGAAATGAATTTTTTAACTCAAAGCGTTCTTGATATAAAACTCGGCGGTACAATCTGCGTAACGTGGACAATCCCCGCATTTTTCGGCACTTTAAAATTGATGGCAGGTTACGGCATTCAGCAAAGCTGGAATAAAGACTTAATTAAAAACAATAACAGTCTTGATCATTTCTGGAGTATCGGCGGAATGTTTACATGGTAATGTTTTAACCGGCATATTGAATAAAAAAAACAATTATGTTACATTGCCAGCATGAAGTTCCCGAAGCTGCTTTTTTTCTTTCTTCTTATTTCTCCTTTTAACAATTTATTTTCATCTCCTTACGACATGATTCCTGTCGGCGATCCTGTTCTTGAAGATATTCTCTATCTGTCGCTGGAATCAAAACAGCCGTTTCTCTCATTTACTCCTCCCCTTGCTCCCCACGAAATCCGGATATTCCTTGATTCAATTGAAATATCAGAACTTTCTCCCCCTGCGCAGGAAGCCTACGAAAGAATCAAAAACAGGCTAAATTTTAACGCGCCTATTTACCTGTCAGGAGACAACTTTATTCTTTCGCTTAACGTTATTTCTACTCTGGAAACCAGAGTTCGTTTTAATGACAGTATTTCATGGCTTCCTGTAAATTCAAAAATACCGGCAGTTTTATCGCTTCCTTTAAGATTCAGTTTCGCGGATTCTCTTCAGCTTTATGTTGAGCCAATGTTCGCTGTTGACCCTGAATATTATAAACCGTCAGGCTATGTTGCGCATAACGTTCCTTTAGAACTTTCTAAAACGGATCAGAACTTTCCTTTAAGAGCTTATATAGCTCTTGGAGATTCATGGTGGAATTTCCAGCTTGGAAGAGACAGAATATCATACGGCACGGGAAAAACCGGGAACCTCGCAATATCTGATAATCCTTCGTTCTACGATTTCGCGCGTCTTTCTTTTTTTTCTGACTTCTTTAAATATTCTTTTTTAGTAAGCCAAATGCCTCTTGATATAAGGGAAAACAACGCGGGCGCTGATATATTAGACAGATCAAGTTCCGCTGAAACCACCAATCTTGATAGAACAAATCAGAGATTTTTATACGTTCACAGAATTGATTTCACCTTATTTGATATTTTATCAATAAGCATTACAGAAGGCGTAATGGCAGGAAACTCGGCGCTTGAAATACGCTATCTTAATCCTTTAATTATTTTTCATTCGCTGTATTCATTCTGGAATTATCCAAAATGGGACGGCGGCGTTAATTACGGCGAAGAAGGCGACGACTCAGGAGATATGAACGGGTCTCTTTTTTCTTTAGAATTTAACTGGAATGTTGTTAAGTCATTTTCAATTTACGGACAGTTTGTAATGAATCAAATCGCGACTCCGTACAAAATTGACAAATGGGGAGCGCAGCCTAACGGCATGGGTTATTTGGCAGGCGCGCGCTATTCAAATTCAATTAATGGATGGGGTTCTGTTTTTTATCTTGAGTTTATTTATACCGATCCTTACCTGTATATGAATCCAAGTCCTTTTGCGAGTTTAATCCATATGCGTTACCTTGGCATAGCTCCGCAGCGCTTTGAATATTCATTCATCGGATACCAAAGAGATACAATTGCAGCCGCGTTCGGCGCGGATTTCTTTAACGGAGATTTTATTTATCTTTCAGGATTGTTTACATGGCTGCTTCAGGGAAAACACGGCATTCAATGGAACTGGGATAATCCAAACGCGTATGAAGAAAAAACGCCGTCAGAAAACGCGCAGAACAGCCTCGCCGCGTCTTTCGGCGCGCGCTGGAAATTCAATCAGCGCTTTACCCTAAAAGGCGCAGTCAGCGCAATAGTTACATTTAAAAACTATGATAATAACTCCGGTGTATTCGGCGGACAGGCAATGTTATCATTGAATTTCCAGTATTAAAATTAACGATACCTTGAAATACATTTTAGCATGCGGTATAATGAAACCAGATGACTCTAACAGAATTTGATCTCTGGTACGGAACCAGATATCGCCGGACGAGTACAGCTCTTACCTCCACAATATTTATACTTTCTGATGTTTTCTCTGTTTTATTTTCTTTCGCGTGGGGTTTCTTTTGGGTCAAAGTTTATGGTCTCTATGTAATTGATGACGGCGGTATTATTAACGCAAAATCATTTATTACTCATTGGCCTTATGTTCCGGCGTTTATCGCAATCTTTTGGATGCACAAACTTTACCCCGGCATTTCGCTTGCGCCGTCTGAAGAGATGAGGCGTTTTTTTATGGGTTCTGTTTTTGTTTACGGCGGAATCATATTATCCCGTTTGGTTCAGTATGAAGTTTGGGATCCCTATTCTACAGCATTTACAATCAGCTTCGCTTTTTCCACTATAATACTTCTTACGATAAGAAGCGCAACTCACTGGTTTTTGCATAAGACGCATCTTGGCGGCATTCCCACTGTTATTTACGGATCAGGCACTACAGGCAAACTTGTTATAGACTGCCTTCTTGCCAGCATAAGAACAGGTTATGTGCCTGTTTTAATTCTTGACGACAAACCGCAGGGCGTTGATGAGTACAAAGGCATTCCAATTATTCACGATACAACTTTAGGTCCTGAAATCGTCAAACGGTATAATATAAAAATGGCAATTGTTTCAATGCCTTCTTTGGAACCTCAGAAATTAACATTCCTTTTAAACTCATCCGTCTCGGCTTTCCGTTACAATGTGATAATCCCCAACTTCCATAACGTCTCCAGTATCTGGATGTCAGTCCGGGATTTTAACGGAATCCTTGGTATTGATACCAGTAATAAATTTAATCTTTTCTGGAACAGAGTCATAAAACGTTTCATGGATGTTATTATTGTAACTATAGGCGGCTTGATTGCTTTTCCATTCCTTTTCTTAATCGCTCTTTTAATAAAAATCACGTCTCCGGGAAAGGCGCTCTATAAACAAAAAAGACTCGGCTGCAACGGTAAACATTTTTATACATATAAATTCCGCACCATGATATCGGACGCGGATCAAAAATTAAAAGATATTCTTGAAAAAGATCCGTCGTTAAAAAAAGAATGGGAAGAAAATCATAAACTGCAAAAAGATCCAAGAATAACAGGCATTGGAAGATTATTGAGACGAACCAGCATTGATGAATTTCCTCAGCTAATCAATATTTTAAAAGGAGACATGTCACTGGTTGGTCCCCGCCCGATAGTGGACGCGGAAATTGAAAAATACGGAGATGAATACGAGCGTGTTTTTTCGATAAAACCGGGACTAACAGGACTTTGGCAGGTTTCAGGAAGGTCTGATTCAAATTACCTTGACAGAGTCGCGTATGATATGTACTATCTTCAAAGCTGGTCTGTATGGCTTGATCTCTGGATAATTTTTAAAACCTTCGGCGTTGTTTTAATAGGAAAAGGAGCGTATTAAATGAAAAAAGTGATCGTCTTTTCTTTGTTCATTTTATGCGCTTCAGGCGTATTCGCCCAAATGCGTTCCTTTGAAGATATTTTTCCCAACGCAAATCAGGAAATCATAACCGCTGTATACAGCGGCACAGGCTATGTAAAATCCAGTAAAAGGACAACGGGGTTTTCAATCATCGGAAGAGAAAGAGGATCCGGCATTCATCCTCAGGTAATAAATAATGTACTAAATAGAAATCCCGGTTACCTTGTTGAATCAATTTATGTAATTAACGCGGCGTCAAGTTCTGTAAACCTTCTTGATATTTATAACGGTCTTAGAAATATCCGCGATCTTAAGGGAAGACTATACGATTCCGCTACAAGAGGCAGACCTACCCCTCTATTTGAAGAGGCTACCAGAATAACCAGCGAAAGAAACACAAACGCGATTCCTGATCCTCCCTTAGCGAGAGTTCTTCCTGACACAGAAACATTATTTATTCGTTTGAAAGACGTAAATTTCGGCAATACTTTTTACCGCGGGGATATGGCGCTTGTTTCAAACGGAATGCGCTACACCATGACCAATGTTAGAAGCATGAATTATTTATTTGTTCCTGTTGTCGGCGCGGGAAAGTTTACGGCGCAGCTTTACATTGAACCGATTAATGAAGGCGTATTAATCTACAGCATCGCAGGCATGGAAATGTCAGATTTCTTCGCTTCGCAGATTCATGTGGAATCCGCAATTTCCAAAAGACTCGCTGTAATAACATCATGGGCTGCTGACGGCATCGGCATAAGGCGTTAGTTTTTATTTATAAATATTGACGTAAAAAATTAACCATTTCATCCAGTTCAATCGGTTTTTTAACGTGTCCGTTCATTCCCGCGCCAAGACATTTTTCAATATCTTCGCGGAAAACGTTAGCTGTCATTGCGATTATCGGAACAGGCTGTCTTGTTTTCCCGTTTTCTGTCAGCGTCTTTTCAAAATCGCGGATACTGCGTGTCGCGTCGTAACCGTCCATTTCAGGCATCTGTATATCCATAAATATTAAATTAAATTCATCAGGAGATTCTTTAAATATGCGAACGGCGGTTTCTCCGTTTTCAGCGCTTATTATTTTTACGTTCGTAGGTTCAAGAAGCGTTATTACAATCTCGCGGTTTATCTCTATATCTTCCGCCAGCAATATGGTTTTTCCTGAAAAATCATCCGTATAATTTGCATTATCCTCTTCGTCATTTTCATTTAACTTGTCTTTCTTTTCATTTCCTTTTTTCAGCAATACCGATATAAAAAACTTTGATCCTTTTCCAGGTTCAGACTCAACCCAAATGTTACCGTCCATAAGCTCTACTATGCGTTTTGAAATTGAAAGACCAAGCCCGGTTCCGCCGAAATTTCGCGATGTTCCTGCGTCCGCCTGTTCAAAAGACTCAAACAGGCGCGAGATTTGCTTTTCTGTAATTCCGATGCCTGTGTCAGAAATGCAAATTTCTACGCGGCACATGTTATTTTTATCCGATTTAATCTTTGAATCCAGATATATTGAACCTTCTTCCGGCGTGAATTTAACGGCATTTGATAAAATATTTGTAATAACCTGCGTAAGCCTTTGATCGTCTCCGATAAACATCTTAGGCGTATTCTTCTCAATGTTAATTTGAAAATTCTACCTCTTTTGTTCAATGCGCGGATTTACTATTTCCTTCGCTTTTTGAAGCATTTTTTCAAAATTAAAACTGACAGGAGAAAGCTCAAGTTTATTCGCTTCTATTTTTGACATGTCAAGAATATCGTTAATTACACCTAACAAGTGCCTGGAAGCTCCGTCAATTTTATTAAACGCGTCGTCTTTTTTTTCAATATCTGACGCAAGTTTCCCGATAGTAGTCATTCCAATTACAGCGTTTAACGGAGTGCGTATTTCATGGCTCATGTTGCTTAAGAATATACTTTTCGCTTTGTTGGCTTCTTCCGCGTCTTTTCTCTGTTTTTCCTTGTTTATTAAAACATTTTTCGTTTCTGTAATGTCCATTACAGCTCCGGCGACGCGGATTACATTTCCGTTTTTATCGCGGATAGATTCTCCGCACGCCCGAAAATATTTATATTCGCCGTTTTTGCATAACATCCGGTACTCAACATCATAGGGTATTTTTCCAGCCGTATCCGCTAAATGTTCAGTAATCGCCTTATGCGCGTCTTCCCTGTCATCCGGATGTAATTTATCGTCCCAGCTTTCAAATGTATTGGGAAAATCCGTCTTGTTTTTGTAGCCAAGCATGTATCTAAACTCGTCAGACCATGTAAAAACATTTCCGCTGTTAACAGGAGAATTGTCAACTATCGTTACGTCCCACAAGCCAATTTTCGTCGCTTTTACCACAGCGTCAATTTTTTTCAACTGAAGATCATTACTCTGCTGAACGCGTACCAATTCCATTTCACGCTCGCTTATAGTAGTCATATCATAAACATAACCGACAATAACATAGCTTTTTCCGTAGGGAATTTTTTTAAAAATTACATCAAGGCTTCGCATACTGCCTTTAAGGCACATCACTGTTTCGAATCTGACAGAACCTTCTTTTGCCGCTATTAATAATTTATCAATTAACGAATCAGATTTTCTTCCGTCAGGCTGATATTCAGGTATGCTGTTTTTAATAACCTCTGTAAATCTGTCTAGCATTTCATTTTTTGATTTAAATTTCATAAAATTAACCGCGGCGGGATTGCAATCGATTAATTTCAAATGATTGTCAAACAGAATATTAATGTGAGGATTCACGTCAATCATTATTCTCATAAGACTGTCAGCTTCATGCGTTTTTTCCATTTCTTTAAGCTGATCATGAGTGTGAATATTATCCTTGTGTTCGTCCCTTGCGTTTTCCATCGACTTGACTATGCAATTTATCGGAATGTTAACATTAAGCGCGATTTTTCTTGCCATGTCCCTGCACGTCTTGCTGCCGCACGCGCCGCAGTCGATATTCTGTTT
>JGI24695J34938_10001836_pt1 | contig 17306 bp, 11 predicted proteins | sample TergutCo191P3_FD_34938 | JGI IMG/M metagenome (IMG submission 34938)
TGATAGACCTCGCGGTAAAGGCAATGCTTGACGAACCTGTAAAAAAAGTGGAGCTTTCAGCGCTTGAACTTCCATGCGTCGGTGTAAAAGCCGCACAGTTCAGTTTCTCGCGCTTACACGGCGCAGACCCCATAAGCGGCGTTGAAATGGCAAGCACGGGAGAAGTCGGCTGTATAGGATCGAGTCTTTCGGACGCGCTATTAAAATCGCTTTTGTCAGTCGGATACAAAATTCCTAAAGGACCTTCGCGGATTTTATTATCAACAGGTCCAATGGAAGACAAACTTGACTTTTTGGATTCAGCTAAAAAACTTGTAAAAATGGGACATAAACTTTTCGCTTCAAGGGGAACAGCGAAATTTCTTTCAGATAACAAACTGCCTGTAACAGCTCTCGCATGGCCTCTTGAAAAGAAAGACCCCAACATCGCCGATTTAATCAAGAAGCGCGAAATCGACATGATCATCAATATTCCCAAAAACAACGCAGCGCTGGAGCTAAAAAACGATTACACTATCCGCCGCATGGCTGTCGATTTTGACATTCCGCTTTTTACAAATATTAAAGTCGCGAAGGAATTTATTGACGCGCTCGAAACGCTGCATAACGGCGCGGAGATTGAAATTAAAGCGTGGGAAGAATATTGATCGAAGAATCTTGATTCTATAAATCAAGTCTTTCTTAAAAGTTCCATAGGTTTTAATTTTCCTGCTTTTCGAGCGGGAATCCACGAAGCCGCGACAGAACAGAGAATCGCAAAAAGCGCAATAACAAGAACCGCGTTCCAGTCAATTACAATTGGAATTGTTTCAAGATAAAAACCAGGATCAAGTATTTTAACTTCAGTGCCGTTAAAGAATCCGGAAATTGCGCTTAATACATTTTCAAGCGAACGAATTATAATGTTAATATTGTATCCAAGCAATAAACCGATTGAAATTCCAATAATGCTTCCTGTTAATCCTGTAAGAAAACTGCCCCAAATGAAAACGGCTGTAATGCCTTTAACGCTTGCTCCCGAAACTTTTAAAACAGCAATGTCTCTTTGCCGTTCAAGAACAAGCATGCTTGTTGCTGATGATACATTAACCGCGGCTACGACTACAACAAGCGCCATTATAAATAACAATAGCTGCCTTGTCGTTTCATAAGAGGTGTACTGAGACTGAAGCATTTCTTTCCACGTTTCAATTTTATAGCCGCTTCCAAGCGCTTCTAATATTTCGATTTCAATTTTTTCTGTATTCTTATACGGATCGTCAATTTTTACAAGGTAATTAGTAGGTATTTGATCTGATGAAAATATTCTTTTCCCTCCTTCCCAGTTTGTAATGCATAAAAGCGCGTCAAGCTCATTGTAACCGCAGGAAATAATGCCTTTTACTGTAAATTTATTAATACCGGGAGCTACTCCGCTTTCTCTCGATCTTATTGTCATTAATCTTATATCATCTCCTACCTGTACGCCGATGTTATCTGCAAGTGTTTCACCTAAAATGATATCGCTGTTCAACAGCGGTTTATTGACGCCGTCAATTATTTTCAGCAAAGAAGCGCTTTTTAAATCATCCCAGAATGAAGATTCAATCGCTCTGACTGTAACGCCTGTCTTTCCGTTTAAGCCGGCGATAATTCCCATGCCTTTTTTTTCAAACCAAATTCCTTTTATTTCATATACATTTTCAATTAATAATTTTTTTATTTCATCTTCATTATTTTGGCTGTTATCTGTTATTTGTATATGTCCTGTTCCAAGTTCAAGGTATCTGTCAATTATTCCTCTTATCATTCCGTCCGCGACTATTAACGTTACCATTATTGGAATCAAGCTGACAGCGATTCCCGCTGCGGCTCCTCTCAGATATCTCACTCCTTCATGAGCTCTTCCCCAGAGATATCTAATCGCAATAAAAAAAGACGTGTTCTTTTTCAAGAAGGACCTCTGTTTTCCATAAACTCTTCAAAAAGCTGACCGTCATCCAGCACATATCGGACATTCGCTCTTGCCGCGACTTTTTTATCATGAGTGACAACAATCAGCGTTTTATTTAACTTACCTGCGCTTTCATATAACAGTTTTGCGACAATTTCAGAATTCTGCGGATCCAGATTTCCTGTCGGCTCGTCAGCTAAAATTATTAAAGGATCATTTACCATGGAACGGGCTACTGCTATCCTTTGCCTTTCTCCGCCTGAAAGCTGAGACGGAAAATGACTTTCCCTGTTTTCAAGTTTAACATCCGCTAAAAGAGCTTTTGCTCTTTCTGTCGCTTGCTTTTTGCTCATTCCCGCGATAAAAGCCGGAAGCATAATATTTTCAAGAGCCGTAAAATCCTTTAACAGATAATGAAACTGAAATATAAACCCTACCTTTTTTGATCTGTATACAGACATTTCCTTTTCAGAAAGAGAAGTTATTTCATCGCTTCCGATATATACATTTCCTTCGTCGCATGAATCAAGTCCGCCGATAATGTTTAATAGAGTGCTTTTTCCGCTTCCTGACTGACCGCTTATCGCAACCGAGTTTCCTTCCTCAACATTAAAATGAATACCTTTCAGTATATGAAGGGTTTCCGCAGCGGAAATATAATTCTTAACGATATGCGAAACTTTTAACAAAATATTTTTTTCATTTGCATTACTCATAACGCAAAACCTCCGCAGGCTGAATTTTTATTATCTTTCTTGACGCGAACCACGCTGCGGCAAGAGCGGACAAGAAACCAAACATAAATATTAAAACTACTTCGTGTGTCAATATTCTTGCAGTTATCTCTTTAATATAAAATATATTAGGAGAAAATACTTTAAATGACTTTGCCGCTCCGGCGCCGAAATAATTGGCGATTAAATTAATAATGTTTATAAACCAGTTTACTATATTTTCTATAATTGTAAAAAAATAAGAAATATTTGTCGCTATTAAAAGGCCAAGACAAAGACCAATAACAGCTCCAGTAAACCCGATTATCGCTCCGTCCAGAACAAAAACAAAACGCACGGATTTCTGAGAGCCTCCAACCGCTCTTAAAAGACCGACTTCTTCGCGCCTTTGCAGCACTGATCTTCTCTGCGCCTGGAAAATATTCAACCCTACTACAATAAAAATAAGACCGACCAGAATAAACATAAAAAGTTTTTCAGTCCGTAAAGCTCCGAAAAAAGATCGATTATAATCTCTCCAGCTTGATAATTTTATACTGTTAAAATTCTTTGTTTTTTTATTAATTTGCTCTAATAACTGCTTGTCATGGAAATGATTATCCAGTTTAATGCCTAAATTCAATTTGCTCTCATTGTCCAAAAAAGTAACGCTGTCTATACTTACAAGCGCCCATCTGCAGTCATATTCATAATAACCTGTTCTAAAAATTCCTGTAACCTTAAAAATACTGTGCGCGCTCTCATCTTCTCCTGATAAAATTTTGAATATAGAAAATAAAGAAACATCGTCGCCTACATACAGATTCAGCCGCCTTGCCAATTCAGATCCCAGCAATATATTATTTTCAGAAATATCAAAGACGCCTTCTTCGATAACAAGTTTTTCGTCCATTCTTTTATCAAGTTCACACGCATTCTCGGGAAGTCCCCTTAATATTACATCTTGCTGGGATTTTCCTCTTCTTGCGAGCGCTTGGCTTTCTTTAAACGGCACCACTGATTTAACTCCGGGAACAGATGAAATAATTTTTATCAACTCTTGCGAATCCTCCTGTCTGAATGACTCTGTCCGCAGATGATATGATGAGATTTCCAGTATGCTTTCTATAAAACCCAATTGAAAACCGTTCATTACAGCAATAATTACAATCAGAGCCATAACACCGACCGCGATTCCCAAAACAGCCAGCACAGGAGAGGTGCTTCTTCCTTTAAATATATAACGTGACGCTACAAATAATACCCATGATTTTTTCAATCATCTATTCCTTGATTCTGTAATTTTAATTCCGTTTTCCCAAATTGCCGTTAATACGATGACACTATCCATATAAAGTTCTTCAATTTCCAGATCGCCTTCTATACGAACCACGCGCTCCAAAATACCGTCGGTATAATTTCTTTCCGTGATCCTGTCTCCTTTTGAATTATAAACATATTCAACTAACAGCGTTCTGTCTTTTTCCTTTTTTACAGCGGAAACGATGCGATCATTATTCCAGATATTATTAATAACCCAAATAATTTCATTTTCGCTGTCATAGAGCGTCTGACTTAAAATTCTCCCTCTTGCGTCAGTATCATATACCATTTTTGAATCTTTAAATATAAACATCTCGCCGAAATATTCAGGATACACATTAAGTCTTTCCCTGATTTGCACTTTTTCCGCTGCTACATTCTTGATATTTCTTGGAAACGTAACCCTTGAAATGTCATCCGCTGTTATTTCCACATCTATATAAAAGACACGCTCTATTGCTCTTAAAGATAATGAACGGTTGTAAATATATGTATCTTTGCAGATTGGATTATAATCACCTGTCTCTGTATCCCATAAAAAAATACTTGAATTTATTAATATATTATCTTTATATAGAAAATCAATTTTTGTTCTTCTGTTATTTTCAAAAAATTGATATTCGCAGGAAAGATTTGAATCTTGATTAAAAATCTCAATAAATCCTTTTATATTTGAAAATTCATCTTTAATAACATCTTTAACAGCGATATTCACAATATATTCTGACTCGTCAGATTCTGTTTCTGCTGTTTCTCCGGTTTCATTTATTTCATCCAATACGGCAGTTGCAGAATCACTCTCCTCTATACTGCCGCTGCTTTCATCTTCAAAAACAATTACTTCTTCCGTATAGTCAGTTAATTCATAATCAATTGAATCTTTTTTTTCTAGAAACACGCCGTTTAATTTTGTATTTCCTTTAATATCCAAAAACAGCCATTGTGTCCGCAGTTGTTCGCCTTTTTTATACAGAATACGGACTTCAATATTTAAATCATCGCTGAAATATTGAAGAAGATATTCAGGCAGCTCGTCTTTATGAGCTGATGTAACCGCAAGAGCGTACTCTTCTCTTAACGCGACAAACTGCGATTGAATTTCCGCCAGAGCCATTCCCGCCGAATTTGATTTAAACCAGCGGATTATTTTTACAATATCAGGAGCATTTTCAGATTCGTCTTCCGTTTCTGTTTCTCCGTTTAACTGAGGAAATATTTCATCCATTTCTTGAGTAAGAGCAATAATACTCGCAAACAAGAGTAAAATAATAAAACATATTAATATTATTTTCTTATTCAAGCCCAGTAAACTCCTTAACAAATTTTTCAGGATCAAATATTTCAATATCCGTGTATTTCTCGCCTGTGCAGACATATACTACAGGAAGCTTTAGATCTGAGGCAAGAGAAAAAACTACTCCGCCTTTGGCAGTGGAATCGTATTTTGTAAGTATTACTCCGTCTAAATCTACGGCGGAATGAAATATTTCAGCCTGCGCAAACGCGTTTCTTCCGGTAGTTGCATCTAACACAAGATATTTTAAATATACAGCGTTTGACGCTTTCTGCTCTACAACTCTGTCAATTTTTCTAAGCTCTTCTACGAGAGCTGATTTTGTGTGCATCCTTCCTGCCGTATCTGCGATAACAACGTCAACTCCGCCGGAAAGCGCGGCTTCAAGCGCGTCATATACGACAGCCGCGGGATCTCCTCCCTGTTTATGCGCCACAACTCTTGTATCAAGTTTTTGACCGTGTATTTTTAATTGATCTATAGCTGCCGCTCTAAAAGTATCAGCGGCTGCAAGGATTGCTTTTCTATTATATTCGGCGCCGAAAAAAGAACAAAGTTTCGCTGCGGTAGTTGTCTTTCCTACGCCGTTCACGCCAAGCAGCAGAATCGCGGTTAATTGTTCCTGCCCTTTAAAGTAAATTGCGGGTTTTGATTTTTGAAGTTCTTCTTCAAGCAAAGCGGCAAGATTTTTAAGCAAGTCATCTGATTTTTCTTTTTTACACCGTTCTTTAAGCGTTTCTGTAGTTTTATACGCTCCTGACGCTCCGAAATCCCCTTCAATTAACAGATCGCATAAATCTTCATATAACTCTTCATTAACCGAACTTCTGCCTGTAAAAAAATTTTTTAATTTTTCCGCAAATTTCATTTAATTCCTTCTTATGTTTTTAACCGGCGTCGCGCCTTTATTTGCATTATAAAGATAAACAACCAATCTGTAAATTCCATACACGGAAATTACGCCTAATGTAACCAAAGTTCCTGTTGTGAATCTGGACATAAGAACATTTCTGTCATAAAAATCCTGATTCATTACTCCGCTCGTATTATAATTATATGTAATAGCGTTATTTATGCCCATAACAGTATAATATGAAATCCATGCCGCTATTCCTGTAACCCATGCGCTGCCCCATGTCCAGTAAAAATGCTGTCTGTCTCTTTCAACGCGTCCTTTCGCAGGAATTAATTCACTGTTCATCATTACAGAACCGGAAAAATCAGGCGTATCCGGCGATTGAAATACAATCGTATCTCTTCTTGAATCAGCCGTTCTAAACTCAACAAATTCCATTCTATTTACAGGCAGACGAAGCGTTAAAGGCGCTTTCCCTACATACAACGCTCCCAGATAAACATTTCCTTCCCTGTCGCCTGCAATTTCCATATCAGTATATTCAACAGGATAAAGCCTCAAGTTTATATTAATAATTTCTCCCTGCGAAACTTCCGTCTCATATGTAATGCTGTCGTGATCTATGGAAGCTGCGTTTATTACAATAGTTCCGGGAGAAAATTCCAAAACGCCTGAACTGCCTCTGCTTGCGAATGATTTGTTAATAAGCACAAGCGTATCTTCAGGCTCGGTTGTTATTGTAATTTGCGCCGGATTATTTCCTGAAAGCATAATTAATAATTTTCGCGTAATTTCATCAAGAGCGTTTCCCAAATCGTTATGTGAAAATAATACGTTATCCTGCCAAACAATAGATTTTGTAAATACGGTATATAATTTTAACGACAGATAATATCTGCCGTGGAAATCAGTAATTGATCCCGATAAAAACGCGTCAATTTTCTGATCTGAGCAAAACTTGTATTCTGATCCTGAAGCCGGCGCGGCCGGAAAATTTGAATCAAGGTTTCCTCTTGTCAGGCTGAACACAGGCTCATTATTGACAAGCGGCATATTTTTTTCCGCTTCATCAAGCGCGGTTTTTAATTTTTCTATATCAGCGTCAATTTTTGCAAGATTCTGCCTGTATCTCCATTCAGGTTCACCTCTAAATATCAATCTTGAGCGTTCATCAAGTTTGGCGCTGAGAGCTTTGGCGGCGGCGGCTCTGCCTCGCGTCCACGCCTGTTCTTCATAATAAGCATACTCAGATGAAACTCTTACGCGGTAATTAATTGCGCTTAATCTTTCGGAAATCTCTCTTGTAACAACGCTTGCAATTGATACCTTTTCCGGCGGCAATGAGCTTATATCAAAATTGGTTATGCACAGAATCCATTCGTTGTTGATTGGTTTTTTTTCTTGTTCGCTGTCTTTTGCACCTAACGCAAAAACCTGCGCGCTTAATGATATCAGAATAATTAACCAGATGCTTTTAATATTCAAACCAACTCCTGTTTAAATACCTGAAGTATTATTTTTCCAGGAAAATTTAAGATATTCTTCTATGAACGGATCTATATCCCCGTCCATAACCGCCTGTATATTCCCCTTTTCCGCTTTTGTACGGTAATCTTTTACCATTGTATACGGCTGAAATACATATGATCTTATTTGATTTCCCCATGAAATATCTTTTTTCTCCTGGGAAAATTTCGCGTTTTCTTTTTCTTTTTCCTGACGGTAGTGTTCATAAAGCCGCGCTTTTAACATGCTCATCGCAATCTGGCGGTTTTTTATCTGGCTTCGCTCGTTTTGACATGCGACTACAATTCCCGTGGGAAGATGCGTAAAACGAACAGCGCTGTCGGTTTTATTAACGTGCTGACCTCCTGCGCCTCCTGCGCGGTATGTATCTACGCGCAAATCTTCAGGTTTTATTTCCACTTCGATTGTGTCATCAATAACCGGGAAAATATAAACAGACGCGAAGGAAGTGTGTCTTCTTGCGTTTGAATCAAAAGGACTTATTCTAACAAGGCGGTGGATGCCGGATTCTCCCTTTAAATAACCGTAAGCGAAATCGCCGTCTATCTGGCATGTCGCGGATTTTATTCCGCCCTCGGCTTCCTGCCTGTCGACTTCTTCTACAGTGAAACCTTTTTGCTCAGCCCAGCGAAGATACATACGGTAAAGCATCTGAGACCAGTCGCAGGCTTCAGTTCCGCCTGCTCCCGAATGAACCGTAAGAAAGCAGGCGTTCTTGTCCATTTCACCTGACATTAATTCAAAAATATTTTGTTTCTCATAACGTTCCGTAAGACTCTTTAAAGCGCTTTCTATGCCTTCGCTTTCACTTTCATCTTTTGCTTCTTTCGCGAGATCAAAGAGAGTGTTTAGATCCGTCATCTCGTTGTAAAGAGTCTTCCACGGTTCGTAGCGGTTTTTAAGGCTTTTTAAAGACGCCATAGTCTTGTCAACGGTTTCCTGATCATTCCAGAAACCGGGCTGTGAGGTTTTTGCTTCTATATCGGTTATACGCTGCGCGAAGGAAGCGTCTTCAAAGACGCCTCCATGTTTCGTTAATTTTTTCCATCAAGTCTTCAATGGGCGCGCCTAATTCGTTAAGCTGCATAATATCTCCTAAAATTAGAACTCGTCAAAATCATCAAATGTAAATTCGACCCTCATGTTATTGGTTATCCGCACATTGAATTTCGAGTACGTATCCTCATCTTCATCCTCAAGCAGAATGTCGTATACGCTTTTAGCGTTCAACGGAAGCTTCAGAGTGATTTCGGTTGACTGACCGTTTCTAAGAATCTTGTCGCCTAAAAGGTCTTCTCCCCAATCATCATCATCAGATGGACTTGCATAAACATAATACACAGTATATCCCGTATTATTAACGATTGTAATTTTCGGAAGCTGCTGCGCTGATAAAAAACCGCCTAAAAAAACAAGAAAAAGCAATGAAAACATTAATTTCTTCATTATTGACTCCTTAATCGATTCAAATTGTCATTAAAAAATCTACTACTTATATAATATCTTAAAAATCAATAGATTACAAGCTCATTAAACGCGCTGAAATTAACCGGGTAGTATAAAAACATCTAAACATATGGATAGTGGTACTAGCAATTTATTATTTTTTTTGATAATCTTTCGATATGGACAAATTAATCATCAAGGGAGCGCGCGAGCATAACCTTAAAAACATCGATCTTGAACTTCCCCGGGACAAATTAATAGTAATTTCCGGGCTCTCAGGTTCAGGCAAAAGTTCACTGGCTTTTGACACAATTTTCGCGGAGGGACAGAGGCGTTACGTAGAAAGCCTTTCAGCTTACGCAAGGCAGTTTTTAGGGCGCATGGACAAGCCTGATTTGGATTATATCGAGGGGTTATCTCCCGCGATTTCGATCGAACAGAAAACAACCCACAGAAATCCGCGATCTACTGTCGGTACAGTAACGGAAATTTACGATTACTACCGTTTGTTATACGCAAGAATAGGCATTCCGCACTGCCCTGTCTGCGGCAAGGAAATCCGCGAGCAGCCTGTCGATTCTATCATAGAAACAATCATGCAGTATAAGGAGGGCACAAAAATTCAATTGCTCGCTCCTGTCATCCGCGGCAAAAAAGGCGAGCATCAAAAAATAATTGAAGACGCCAAAAAAGCGGGATTCGCGCGCGCGAGGATAGACGGCGTCCCCGTAAGCCTTGATGAAAGCATCAAACTGGACAAGCAAAAAAAACACTCGATAGAAATTATCGTTGACCGTCTTATGATTGGAAAAGATATCCGCGCGCGCCTTGCCGAGTCTGTTGAAGCTGCCGTAGGGACAGCGGACGGCTTATTAATTGTTTTAATCAGCGAAGACGGCAAAAATTCCGAGCAGGTCTTTTCGCAGAAAAACTCATGCCCCGACTGCGGCGTTTCCATTCCTGAACTTCAGCCGCGTCTTTTTTCGTTTAACAATCCCTTCGGCGCGTGCACAGGATGTTCAGGAATCGGCACAAAAATGGAATTTGATCCTGACCTTGTAATTCCAGACAGAACATTATCGTATAACGAAGGCGGCTGTGTTCCGTACAATCCTGACAGCGCGTGGCATTCAAGCAGATTTAAAGCGCTCGCCAAACATTTCGGTTTCAGCCTTGACACTCCCTTTAATAAACTGCCTAAAAAAATAATAAACGCGATTCTTTACGGCATGGAAGACGAAGTCAGAGTAAAATATGTTAACCGCGATAAAACAGGTTCTTTTCAATACAACACGCAGTTTCCCGGCATTCTTGAAGAGCTTCGCCGCCGTTACATGGAAACCCAGTCGCAGGGAGTTAAAGACTGGCTTGAAAAGTTCATGAGCCAGAAACACTGCGATGACTGCGACGGAAAGAGGCTTAAACCGGAAGTGTTAGCTGTCACTGTCGCGGGAAAAAACATATGGGAACTTTCAGGTCTTTCTGTGACGGATACTTTAAAATTTTTTGAAAATGTTAAACTCAATAAAAATGAAAATAAAATCGCGTATCAAATTTTAAAAGAAATAAACGCGCGTCTTGGTTTTATGCAGAACGTAGGTCTTGATTATTTAAGTCTTGAAAGAAAAGCCTCTACTCTCTCCGGGGGAGAAGCGCAGCGCATAAGACTCGCGACGCAGATAGGTTCAAGCCTTGTGGGCGTTTTATACATTCTTGACGAGCCTTCTATCGGGCTTCACCAGAGAGACAACCAGCGTTTAATAGATACGCTTTTATATCTTAGAGACCTCGGAAACACATTGATTGTTGTCGAGCATGACGAGCAGACTTTGCGGACAGCCGATCACGTTGTGGATTTAGGACCTGGCGCGGGCGTTCACGGCGGAAGAGTTGTCGCTCAAGGAACTGTAGAAGATGTAATGAAGATTGAAGAAAGTCTTACAGGCCAGTACCTTGCGGGGAAAATAAAAATCGAAATTCCCAAAGAAAGGCGAAAAGGAAACGGCGCGGCGTTAAAACTTAAAGGTTGCAGCGAACACAATTTGAAAAACATCAATGTTGAATTTCCTCTTGGTTTATTTACATGCATCACAGGCGTTTCAGGTTCGGGAAAATCGACTCTTCTTTCTGATGTTCTTTATCCCGCTCTAGCGAACAAAGTTTACGGTTCAAACCATCAAGAAGGCGCGTATAAAAAACTTGACGGCCATGAGTATATAGACAAGGTTATTGACATCGATCAAAGCCCTATAGGAAGAACGCCGCGTTCAAACCCGATAACTTATGTAGAGGGGTTTACGGCAATCAGGGATATGTTTTCCAATCTACAGGAATCAAGGATGAGAGGATACAAGCCGGGGCGTTTTTCCTTTAACGTGCGCGGCGGCAGATGCGAAAACTGCGAAGGGGACGGAACAATCAAAATCGAGATGAACTTCCTTCCCGATGTTTACATAACGTGCGACGTCTGTCAGGGAAAAAGATTCAACAGGGAGACACTTGAAATCCGCTATAAGGGAAAAAATATTCACGAAGTGCTTGATATGACCATAGAAGAAGCTGCGGATTTTTTCGCTCCAATTCCGCAGATTGCGCGAAAAATGCAGACGCTTCTTTCTGTCGGCCTTGGTTATGTAAAACTCGGGCAGTCCGCGCTTACTCTCTCGGGCGGAGAAGCTCAAAGGGTAAAACTCGCTCTTGAACTTTCAAAACGCTCCACAGGCAGAACATTGTATATTCTTGACGAACCTACAACAGGCCTTCATTTTGCCGATGTAAAACAGCTTATGGATGTAATTCAACGGTTGGTTGATCAGGGGAATACTGTTATAATGATAGAACATAATCTTGATGTGCTTTTACAGGCGGATCATATTATAGACCTTGGCCCTGAGGGCGGCGAAAAAGGGGGACAGATAATCGCGGCAGGCACTCCTGAACAGATTGCGGAGTGCGGCAGTTCCTACACAGGGTTTTATATAAATGAAATGCTGAAAAGAGGAGCAACGAGTAAACCAAAGAGAAATGGAAATAGAAAGTAATTTTACCACGAACCAAACAAACCAGCACGAAGCTTCCTTTCGATATCTTAATATTCTTCCCGAAAATTCCACAGATGCCTGCAAAAATTTTTCAATAAAAAGATCAAGATACCTTAACGTACCTTCGCGGCCGCAGCGAAAGCGCGTGTTCATTTGTTTCGCGGTTATTTTCTTTTTCTTTAATTTTTCTTTATACGCGCAGGAAGCCGTTCAAAATGAGGAAACTAAAGCTGAAGAAACTTCCATTCCTGAAGAAGAACCTGAAGAAGCAGTTTCTCCCTTGTCTTATTCTGAAAGACGCCGCACGGAAATGGAAATAAGAACTTCGACCCTAAGCGAGCTTGCTTTATGGTGCCGCACTTTGGGATTGTCTGAAAGCGGCACAAGGGAAGTTCTGTCAAAGCGTATAAGAGAACACTTTAGACTTCCGGAACCTTCAGATCAAAATAGACCAAATCAAAAAATCATCACAATAGAATCGGCGCAAACCACAGAATATTTTTCCATAGGCGTAATTGATGAAGACTACGCCAGATTAAAAGGAAATGTAAAAATCAGTTTAAAAGACGGTGATGACATTCATATAATCATCGCGGATGAAATTCTTTTTAACCGCACAAGAAATATAATTACAGCCAGAGGAAACGTTATCTATGAAAAAACATCAGCCGATACAATTGAAACATTTCGCGGCGTTAATATAACTGTCAATCTCGACGACTGGTCAAGCGTGTTTCTGGATGGAAGTTCAGAGAAAAAGCTTGACAGCGACGGAACGTCGTACCTTTTTTCCGGAGAAGTAATTTCGCGATCAGGCGAAGATGTGACAATCCTTTCAGACGCAAGAATTTCAAGCGCGGATAATGAAGAAGCGCTCTGGTCAATTGACGCGTCAAGATTGTGGCTTCTTCCCGGTTCTGACTTCGCGATCTTTAACGCGTTATTAAAAGTCGGTGAAATACCTGTACTATATCTGCCGTTTTTTTATTTTCCCGCTGACGAGCTTGTATTTCATCCTGTACTTGGATACCGCTCAAGAGAAGGTGGTTTTATTCAAACAACAACATATATATTAGGACAGCCCAAAGCCAGTGAATCAGAAACCAGTTCTCTTACAAAAATAATGGGCAATTCAGACGATAAAGAAAAAGAGCTTCACGGATTATTTCTGCGCAACACGGGGAAAAAAGCAATAGATCCGAATTCGCTCAGTTTAAAAGTTCTTATGGATTATTATGTCAACCTTGGAGCTTTTGCAGGCATCGAGTTTGCCATGCCGAAAACTGGAATTTTAAATCCGCTGAGACTCGAAATCGGAGCGGGGTTTTCAAGAACAATTACAAGATTCGGAAATTACTATACTCCCTACTACCCCAATTATGACGGCACATTTGACTGGAACAATTCTAATCTATTTTCTTTTTCCGTCCCTTTCCGCTACAGAATAAATTTAAACAGTTCTTTAAGCGGAAAGTACGGAAGTCTTTCATGGGATTTACCGTATTATTCAGATCCGTACATTGACAGGGATTTTAAAAACCGCGCAGAAAGCATGGATTTTTTTAACATGGTTCAGCAGGGAGCTGTAACAGAAGATCCGGCGTTAGCCAGAAATGAAATTGGAACATATAAATGGCATATAAGCGCAAGTTTAAATCCGACATTTGATTATCTTTCTCCGGTGATTTCAAAAATATCCATTTCAAATATATTCTCGACTTTAATGTTTAAACCTACCCAAGACGAATACATCGCGAAAAACAAACCTGATGATCCGGGACGTTTCTTTTACGCGCCTGACAAATTAACAATTTACAGTTTATCCGCGTCAATCACAGGCACTCCTCTTACTATAGGAGGCAGCGCGGTGCAAAAACCAACAGAAGCTGCTGATGAAAAAACAGAAAATATTTTAAGCAGTATAGGAGAGCCTATTCCTCCGTGGAAAACGCAGGATAATGAAGATTCTGAAAATGAAAAAATAGTATCAGAAAATATTTTAACGCCTCCTGTATACAATCACAGCGTAACGCTTCCGGGAACCAGAAGCGCTAAATTTGTTATTGACTACCAATTATCGCCTACAAGTACGACAGATCTTCAATTTATGGGATTCAACAGATGGAAAACATATGATCAAGTTGACTGGAGCGAAGTGCAGTCTATTCAAACAATATTACAGGGAAGAGCCGTTTTAAATTTCCGTCTTGATCATACTGACGGATTTTATTCCAATGTCGTTTCATTTACAGGAGACGGCGTATGGCAGGATTTTACCTACTTAAACGAAGATGCTGAAGCATACCTTGATTCACAGGGCGGCACAGATCCTTTAAAAGTTGAAAAAGCAAGGCAGCAGCAATACAGCCGTACAAATTATCATTCTATATATTCATACAATGGAACAGTCCGTCCTTTTAACAAAGACCCGATATTCGGGCAATCGAGCCTTCAGTACAGTTTCAGAGGCACTTTGGTAAAATCGAAAAAATACGATCCTAATGCAAGTCCCAACAGCCCTGAACTAACGCCGCAATGGGGCACATGGGCAAAGGAAAAAACAAGCGAAGACATCCTTGGATTAACAAGCCATCAGCTTGCCGCAAATCTTGCAGCTAACGTAATGGATAAAAATCAATCAATTTCTGTAAGCGCGGCTCTTCCGCCGCTTGACGGCTCTGTCAACACAAACGCTACATTCAGATTCTGGATTTCAGAAACAAACGTTAATTTCAGAATAGAAAAACCTGAAATCTCAAACGAATGGCTTGTAAAACCAATTAACATAACAGAAACGCTGAGGTTCAGCAGCAAAAACACATTTATTTATTTTATGGTTATCGACCCGGAAAAAAACAATGATATTACTTCGATTAGATCAACGCTTACATTACATTCATTTATAACGGAGTTTACGGCGGCGCACACCAGAAAATGGGTTTTTGAAACAGTAAGTGGAAACAGCACGTGGGTGCAGAAAGGAGAGCCGGCTTTATTCCCGAATAATTTAACATTTTCGTACAATCCCGCAGCTTCCAATTTTGAACTTATTAAAGACCGCGTAAACTTTAGATTAAATTTCAGAACATCTCTTAAATTTAATTTAATGAAATACACAGAATCCAGTTTTAATTTGGCGCTTGGTTTTACATTAAGCATGCCGAAATTCCTTGATATTGAGTTCTCCGCCACTTCAACTAACAATGTTATTTGGCGTTATTTCAAAGGCGTTCCCGGAATGGAAAATCTTACGTACATGTATATTGACGGACCGCAGAATAATTTTTTTATTGATTTATTTGATTCCTTTAACTTTTTTGACGATTCAAAAAGACGAAGATCAGGATTTAAAATGGGCGCTTTGGATATAAAGGCTATTCATTATTTAGGCGACTGGACAGCCGATTTATCAGTAAAAATATATCCGGATCAAAAAACCGACACAAGAGGTTCAGGCTACCCAAGGTATGAAATAGTAACTGATATCTCGTTCATGGTAACATGGATACCAATCTCTGAAATAAAAACCAATTTCGTTCATACGGGAGATACAGGGAAATGGGAGATAAAGTAGCTGACTTGCGCTGTCTTTAAGCGCATCCTGCGAGCACTTGACGACTTTGTTTACAGAGTTATAAAATAAACAGAGGCGCATTTGGAGGACGGAATAACTATAGCATTTGATAACAGGGAACTGCTTTCCGGCGTTTGCGGAGCAAATGACGGCAATCTCAAAGTAATCGAGGGTACCCTTGGCGGTTTCATTACAGCGAGAGGCAATGAAATCCACTTTGCAAGCGGCGACAAAACTTCTTTCAAACGCTTTAGAACAATGATAGATAATTTAATCGCCGCGGTAAAAGAAGGAGAACAGCCTTCCGCGGAATATATACGCGCGCTTGCCGGGGATTTTATCACAAGCGAAGTGAAAGAAGACCTTAGCTTCCGCGATTCAATGATTCAAATTCCGCATGGCTTTAACAGAGTATATCCAAGAACAAAAAATCAGGCTCTCTATATTCAGGGGATGAGGGAAAACGAAATTTGCTTTTGCGTCGGACCTGCCGGAACAGGTAAAACATTTATCGCAATCGCTCACGCGCTTCAAATGCTTTTATCAAAAAAAATGCGCAAACTGGTTCTTACACGCCCTGTTGTTGAAGCCGGAGAAAACCTTGGATTTCTCCCCGGAGATCTGGCTCAAAAAATCGATCCGTATTTAAAACCTCTTTATGACGCGATGGAATCGCTTATTCCGTACGATGTAATAAACAAAATGGAAGAAACAAGATCGATCGAGATAGCTCCTCTTGCGTACATGAGAGGCCGCAGTTTAAATGACTGCATTGTAATTTTGGACGAAGCTCAAAACACAACCAAAGAGCAGATGAAAATGTTTTTGACGCGCATAGGAACCGGAGCCAGAGCGATTATTACAGGAGACACTACCCAAATAGATCTTGGGCGAAAATCAGATTCGGGGCTTTTACATGCCGTCGAAATTCTAAGAAACCTTGAGGGATTAAGTTTTACTTTTCTGCACACAAGCGATGTAGCTCGAAATCCGCTCATTAAAAAAATAATACAGGCGTATAATGAAAGCAATTCTTGATTATTTAAAGAAAAATATTATTACCTTTTTAAACCATTTCCGCTCAGGTCCCGGCATTATTAGTTTTGCGTTATGCGTTTTTGCGGCGCTTGTTGTTATCGGAAGCACTGATGATGTAACTACAATAAATCCAAAAAATTTAATCGGCACAATTTTGCTGGTGGTTTCAATTTACCTGCTTTTTATAATTATGCAGAGCAGCATGATAATGGGGAAAGTCCTGACTAACAGGGAACGTTATCTTCTTATCTTTCTCTGCGCCTCCTATATAATTGGTTCAGTCTTAATTAAGAACGTGTCTTTTGATCTTCAAAGGCAGGGGTTTCCTGTAGCTCTTACAATCCCGACAGCGCTGTATATAATATTGATTGCTGTCTTTTTGGGAAAGAGACCCGCGATGATCATGGCGCTCGCGATGCCTTTAGGCGCGTATCTTACAGGCGCGTTTGATAATTATTCATACATTATCGCTTTAATTTCTGCTGCCGCCGCTTCCATAGTGCTTGAGAACGCTCAAAACAGAATGAGCCTTATCAAAGCCGGACTTGTAATAGCGGCGGC
>JGI24695J34938_10001838_pt1 | contig 17281 bp, 19 predicted proteins | sample TergutCo191P3_FD_34938 | JGI IMG/M metagenome (IMG submission 34938)
GGGACAGAATCCGCATAATTATGAACCCACTCCGCGGCAGATACAAAGTCTTTCCAAAGCCAGAGTGTGGATACTAAGCGGTACAGAGTTTGAAATATCGCTGCGTCCAAAAATTGAGCGGCTTTTTCCTGATTTAATAATTGTAGACGGAACAGACGGCGTAGAATTCAGATACCTGACAGAACAAGAAAGCCATGATTGCGATGATCACGATCATGATCATTTTCCACATTCATCTTTGGAAATTGACAGACATACATGGCTTGGCTTAAGACCCGCTAGTTTGCTTATTGACAGTATTTTTAATACATTGCTTGTTCTTGACGAAGAAAATATAGAATTTTATTTTAATAATTTACAAGATGTTATGGAGGAAATTAATCTGGTTTTTGATGAATTGAAAGAGATGCTTGCTCCGCTTAGGGGAATAAGCGTTTTTGTATATCATCCAAGTTTTGGTTATTTTCTTGACGATTTCGGAATTATTCAGGAAGCTGTTGAAATGGGAGGAAAGGAACCGACGCCCAGACAATTAAATAATTTAATGGAAAGGATTAAAGAGGAAAAACCTGCCGCTATTTTTGTTCAAAAACAATTTCCGGTAAATGCCGCAAGAACACTCGCGCAAACAGCTGGCGCGCAGGTAATTGAGCTAGACCCTTTGGCGCAAGACTGGCTCGAAAATATAAAGCGTATGGGACAAGCATTAAAAAATATTATACAATAATTGTATATGGATCGGGATATTGCAATAAAATTCGACTCTGTCTCTTTTTCTTACAGTGACACAAAAGTGCTTGAGGACGCTTCGTTTCATATTCACAGCGGCGAATTTGTCGCTATGGTTGGTCCCAACGGTTCAGGAAAAACAACTGTATTAAAACTTTTATTCGGGCTTGAAAAACCGGATAAAGGAACTGTAGATATCTGCGCTTCAACCGCTTATGTTTCTCAGCATATGCCTGCCGATAACCTGTTTCCAATTACAGTGCGTGATGTCGTAAGAATGGGATTACTGCATCCCCAAAAAAGATATTCCCGCGCCGCTGTCTTTGCCGCTGTTGAGGAAGCGCTGGAAAAAACAGGACTTGGCGGTCTTGAGGCAAAACCTTACCGCTCTCTTTCGGGCGGTCAAAAACGCAGGACACTTGTCGCCCGCGCGTTAGCTGCAAAGCCAAAGCTCCTTGTGCTTGACGAGCCTACTGCAAATATGGACGCAAAGAGCGAATCCCGTCTTTATGATACGCTCGGCGCTTACAAAGGAACAACAACAATTTTAATAGTTACGCATGACACGGAATATGTTACATCTCTTACAGACAGGGTTTTGTGTCTTGGCGTCGGGCACAAAGTAGTCCAGCACGGCGTAGAGGCAAATGTGCATACAGGACATGGTGATGAAAAACACTCAAAGGTTTTACACGGAGAAAATATTATATGCTGCTAGAATTCTTAGAAGCTCTGGTAAACGCCGATTTTCCGTTTTTGCGTAACGCGTTGATCGCGGGAGTTTTATCATCCGTTCTTTTTGGAATTCTTGGATCTGTTGTAACGGTGCGAAGAATAGCAAGCCTTGCAGGCGCTGTTTCTCACGCTGTACTTGGCGGTATTGGAATGGCGCTATATCTTTCCGCTAAAATAATTCCCGGCTTTCCGCCGATTCTTGGCGCGCTTATTTTTGCTGTGTTAAGCGCAGTTATTATCGGACTTGTTTCGCTAAAAGCAAAGCAAAGGGAAGACACGGTAATAAGCGCAATCTGGGTAATCGGCATGAGCCTTGGTCTTTTATTTATGGCAAAAACGCCGGGCTACGCAGATCCTTCAACATGGCTTTTTGGAAATATTCTTTTAATCTCAAATATGAATTTAATTTTACTCGCTATACTCGGTATTGTTGTCCTGGTTCTTGCATGGCGCTTCTACGCTCAGATAGAAGCCTCCTCGTTTGACGCTGAGTTTGCTCGCACTAGAGGCGTTCATGTTGACGCGATTTTCCTTCTCCTGCTTGGAATTACAGCTGTCGCCATTGTGCTCCTTCAAACTTTTGTAGGTATCGTGATGGTTATCGCAATGCTTACGCTTCCATCAGGCTGCGCAGGAGTTTTTTCCCGCAGCCTTGGAGGTATGATGATATCAAGCTGTTTATTTTCCGCTCTTTTTTCTGTAAGCGGCCTTGTATCAGGCTGGTTTTTTGATCTTCCTGTAGGAGCTATGACCGTGATTATAGCAGGCGTTGTGTTTCTGGGGTTTTCGGCGGTTAGAGCGGTAAGACGATGATAAAGAATAATAAATTTATTTTTTTATTCCTGATTGTTTTTATCAATGTCTCCTGTGTGCAAATTGGAGGCAAGATATTTTTTCAGGATGATGAATGGACGCAAATGCATGAGAACGCGGAGAAAAATAATTATTTATACTGGAATGAAATGCTTGCTGAATGGGACAATAAATGGAGAGTAAACGGATTAAGAGTGTATATGGATATTTTTGCGTATCATACTGTGTTTTCTTCCAAAGAACCGTATTATATACGTTTTTCTTTTATGGCTTCTCCGTATCTTGAGTTTAAAGATAATAACTATGTAAAATACAGAATAAAAGATGTAAAAATTACCGGAGAAAGCGGTTATGATTATCAGTCGATAGCCGATAGAGTTTTCCCGTATTACGGAAGTTTCGACCCGTATGCAATGTCTTCAAGCGGAAGGTACAATACCGGTTCATTTTTTCCTTTTACATTTGAGAAACTTGTAATTTCATTTACCGCAGAAGTTGAAACAACAGAAAGCATTGAATCAAAAACATTTGAAAGGCATTTAACGCCTAAAAAAAATCCGCCCGTACTTGGGCTTTTTTTATAGAAGCGGCGTAAATTCAACGAATGTGAGATATCACGTACGTGATGTTTTGCGTATATATTTTCCAAAAAATATGTGCTATAATAAACCCATGAGTAATTGTCTATTCTGTAAAATAATTGCCGGAGAAATACCCGCGAAAAAACTCTACGAGGACGATGAAATACTGGCTTTTCTTGACATAAATCCTATGGCTCCTGTACATTTTCTTGTAATCTCCAAAAAGCATATTAATAACCTGATGGAGATGGAAGAATCGGACGCCGCCGTCGTTGGCAGAATGTTTTTTAAAGCGCAGGAAATAGCCAAAGAGCAGGGTTGTGAAGAAAAAGGCGGACGCTTTGTCATTAACACAAAAACTGACGGCGGGCAGACAATCGATCATCTGCATATTCATTTTTTGGGAGGCAGGGTACTCGGATTATCTCCGGGCTGACTCGCCCATGTGTTTATATCACAAAGCATTAAGAACATAATTAAAAGATTATTTAATAAATAATTATTTTAGACTGATAAAGGCGGGAGCGGTACTTTATGGCGGTGGAGAAACATATTAATTTTTTTGAAATGCAAAAAGCCTGCGAAAGACCAGGCTGTCCGCTCTGTACCATTGTAAGCGACAGAGCGCATCGTTATATCGATAACACTTTATTTGAACATATAACAAACAGGGGATTTCGCGCTCTTTTCCGCGCGGCTGGAGGATTTTGCTCTTTCCACTCGCGCGGGCTTGTGTCTTTTCGCGACGGACTTGCCGTAGCCATTTTAAGTAAAGACATTCTGGAAGATCGTATAAAATGTTTCGAAAGAAAAATTCCGTGGCGTCCCAAAGGAAGATGTCCTGTCTGCATTGAACGTGAAAAGATTGAACAGGAATATCTTGATTTTCTGGCGAACTCGGGCGGCAATTCGCCCGAAGAACAGGAGTTTAGAATATTTTTTACAAACGGCGACGGCTTGTGCGCCGTGCATTACGCGGGACTTCTTTTTACCTTAAAGGGAGCAAAAAGAAATGTACCTGCCTGGATAAAGAATTTCCAGGAACACAAGTTTACCGAGTTATATAAAAGACTGGAAGTCTTTACAGAGCTTTCCGCTTATGGCAGGCAAAAAGAATTTGCCCAGCTTAGCGAAAAAGATCAAACTGTGTGGAAAGAAGCCGCCGCCTGTTTAACGGAAAATATAAATTAAATAGCTATTTTTCATAGGACTTATACACAGTTTCCAGCGCTTCCAATACATTTTTTTTAACTTCTATTTTAAAACGCTCAAAAAGAACTTTTTTATCTGTTGGTGAATAATCATGATTAAATAATTTATAAGCATCTACCTCAAGACTATTGGCTATAGCAGATAATGTATCAGAAGTGGGGTATTTTACCCCTCTTTCTATGTTGCTTAGAAAGGTAATTGAAATATTCGCTTTTTCTGCAAGAGCAGCTTGTGATAGCTGTCTTTGCTGTCTGTAAAAACGTATCCCCTTACCAAGTATTTTCCGCAGTTCCTGCCCATTTATCACTTTTTTTGAATACCTCCTATATAAATATTTATTAAAACATAAGCATTGGTATATTGACTAAAGCCATTTAGTTCTATATATTGAACCATAGGAATATATTATAAAATGTTTTGTTTTATAAACTTTATTCGTTATGGCATAAGAAACGGCATTTTTATAATAAATTGTGTTATTTTACTCCGTTGGAGTAAAATCCGCTTTTAAAGCGGAATAATAACGTGATTTATTGCTTTATTGCAGGAATCACAAAAAAAGGGAGGTTCTTATGAAAAAGAACCCAATTCTCTTGGTAATGCTCGCAATTCTGCTTGCATTCAGTTTTTCGGTTATTGGCTGCGATGACGGTGGTGGTGATGAACCTGGTCCTGGCCCTAACCCTGGTGGAAGTCATCCACAATGGCCGGCTGACATAGCGTATGATGATTCAGTAGCATTTGGTTCACAGGGTCTCTGGGGTGTTGCTGGTACGACATTTAGTTTTTCTAACTTTGGCACAGACACTGAGGCTACAGTAAGAATAGGTATTGGCTGGGATGTTGAATATTATGATCTTACGGCGATTGAAGGAAAAAAATTCACTGTAAAGAAACAAATTTGGGATGAAGACTTTAACCTTACATATGGTACACCATTTGTTTTCTGTACTGATTACACAATAACAGGTGAAGGAGCTGCCGCGAAATTAACATTTACCGGCGCTACTGGTGACATTGCAACTTGGAATAGTGTAGAATTATCTCGTTAATTATTAAAATTTAATAAAAAATTTAATAAAAATTGCCTGATGCCCGCGCGGTATCAGGCTTTTTTTTGCGTATTATCTGCTTAGTCTTTCTATGACAGGAACAAGAGCGCGGATTCGGACTACTTTGCCTCCGCCGTTAACCCTGTTTCGGTAAAGATCGCCGTCATTTGTAAATGGAACATCTTCGCCTGCGAAAGTTGGGGCTCTTCTTTGCGACCAAAGGAGAGACGGGTCTTTTAGGGAAACATTCGCGTTTGCCGGATCAAAATAAATAAAAGATTCATGAGCGCCTCTTTCTTCCTGAGGGGCTACGTTTGTGCTTTGCAGATAACGTATCGCTCCTTTTTCATAATCAATTGATTGAATAATCGCCGAATGAACAATCGCGCCCTCAATATCTCTGAACAAAATAATATCAGCAGGGCGCAGATTGCGTATCTCGTCATTAACGGTTATTATCTGTGAATTTCTGGAGCCGTAAAAAGCGGTGCCTGCAAAATGCGCAGGATTCACTGTGCGGGGAGCGCCGAGCGCGGGAGCTAAAACTCTGCCAAGATCGATTCCTCCCTGTTTACCGATGTAAGAAAGAATATGCCAGACAAAACCCGAGCAGTCTACGCCGATACGCCCGATGCAATATAAATAATTATATACATCGCTTTCCAGCGCTCCTCTTCCCGATGTAAGCACAAACGGACGGTGCGGAAGTCCCCTGTAAGAGCTTGATTTTACCCGCGCTACTATAAATAAATCTGTTGTTATGCTCCATGCGGCTTCGTCCATATCAAAAATGACAACCTTCTCGCGACCGGAAGACAAAGCGTTTATATAATCATAAAAATCCTGCGAGTCAAGTATTTCTTCTATAACCGGCCATATATCCTCGGGGCTTCCTTTGCCGTCCATAAAAATTTCCCAGCCTGCCGTAAGCAGCGTGTCACGCTCATTGTTCATCGCGAAAGGAAGCCTTATGTTCATTATTCTGCTTCCGATAATTCTTGTTATAAAATACTGCCTGTACGCTTCTTCGATTATCCGCTCAATACCGTTTCCCCAGATACGTGAAGGATCAGAAAACGCCGCAAGATGATCTTCCTGCGCATAGATATTTTTGGTACTAATTATAAAGAGAAGATTAAGCACTAACCACACGAACATTACGAACTTGCTGTTTAATTTCGAATACAGGATTCGTGGTTCTTGTTCGTGCCGGTTCGTGGTAAAATTCTTTTTCTTCAATTAACTTTCTCGATATCCTTAAAATATTTTACAGTTCCTACCCGCAGTTCTTCTGTAGCGTCTTCATCACAGACAATAATCGCCTTTGGATGCATTTGTAAACACGATAATGTCCAAATGTGATTTACGCCTTCTTCCACGACTGCTTTAAGCGCGCGGGCTTTGTTTCGTCCGTTTACGATAATTACAACTTCACGCGCTTCCATTACAGTTCCAACGCCGACTGTTAAGGCAGTAGCGGGTACTTTTGAAGGGTCTCCGTCAAAAAAACGAGCGTTGGAATCTTTTGTCTCTTTTGTAAGCGTTTTTATCCGTGTTCTTGACGCAAGAGAAGAGCCGGGTTCGTTAAATGCTATATGTCCGTCGCTTCCCATGCCGCCCAGAAAAAGCTCTATTCCGCCTTCTTTTGCGATTGCTTTTTCGTACAGCTCGCATTCTTTTTGCGGGTCCTTCGCCATGCCGTCAAGAATATGTATATGGGAGCGGTCTATATCAATATGATTAAACAGATTTTGCATCATAAAATAATGATAACTTTGAGGGTGGCTGGCTTCAAGACCTGAATATTCATCCATATTAAAAGTACGCACATTTTTAAAGGAAAGCTTTCCGTCTTTGTGCATTTTTATAAATTCACTGTAAATGCCAAGCGGGCTTGAACCTGTCGGAAGCCCAAGCACAAACGGAGCGTTTGTAAAATTATTTATTCTTTGTGCGATATATTCGGCAGCCCAGCGGCTCGCCTCTTTATAATCATTTTGAATAATTAATCTCATCATTAACCCCTGAGAAGATCATATCATATAATTAGCATTTTTTATCTGTTTCCTGCCATTACGCTGCTTTCAAATTGTAATTAGTATATTCTTATATACATTGTACCTGACAAAAAGAAAAATAGCAAACTGGTGTCCTGTATAAAACAAGTATTGTTTTAATAATGGCTCGTTTATCGTTTATTAAAAAAAAAGATAATACTATCGTAGTATTATCTTTTATTGAATTTGAGATTATTTAAATTAATTTTAAACAATTACCGCTTAAGTACGGAAACAACCCTTTCCAGAACTTTTTTTCTGTCCAATGGTTTTACGATGTAGCTCTTGGCTCCCATAAGGAGACATTTTTTTACTACGTCTTCTTTACCTAAGGCGCTGACCATAATTATATTGGCAGCCTTGTCAAACTCAAGAATCTTTTCCAGCGCGGTAACACCATCCATGACCGGCATGGTTATATCCAGGGTAACCAGATCGATGTTTGGATGTAAAGCCTTATACTTCTCTACCCCTTGCGCCCCGTCTGCAGCTGTATCCGCGACATCAAAACCTTCGGACGTAAAGATCTGACCAAGCTGTTTGGCGATAAACATAGAATCGTCAACAACCAGAACTCGGTATGGTACTCCCTCCGGCTTAATTCCTTCAGCGGCTTTTTCGTTGATATTAGGCATATCAGTCTTTGCTATCATCCTGTACGCTCCTCTGCTATAATGATATGGTATTTTATAAAATAAGTCAAGCATTCTGGCATAATACTGTCAAGCATCAATGTAATTTTTTCTTAAAAATTGTAAAATGGGGAAATCGACCGGCGTCCTCAAATTTAGGCATTTTGGGGCAATTATGCCGGATTTGGCGGGTTTGCCGCTCTTTACGGGGGATTATGAGCGTTCCTTTCTATCTTGCCCCTATGGCGGAGATTAGCCACAGGGCGTTAAGGGAGCTAATTGAGGGTTTTGGGGGCTGCGACTGCTATTTTTCCGAGATGATAAGCGCAGGCGCTCTCCTGGCTGGCGGACCCTTTGAAAAATATTATATTGATAATGCCCCCAGTCCAGAAAAGTGCGTTTTTCAACTTGTAGGAGCCGACCCCGATGAGATGTCAAAGGCGGCGAATTTACTTGATAAATTGGAGTGCCGCGGCATTGATATAAATATGGGCTGCAGCGCTCCTTTAATAAGAAAGAGCGGAGCGGGAGCTGCGTGGATGGCGTCGATTGACAAGGCAGGTGAACTGATTGCCAAAGTACGGCCGCAGGTTAAACGCCGCCTTAGCGTAAAACTGCGAATCGGTTTTAAGGACGATTTTGATTATCTGGTTTGTTTTTGCCGGCGGCTTGAGGAAGAAGGCATAGAATTGATAACTCTCCATCCCCGCCTTGTAACGGAAAAATTTAAGCGCCTTGCCCGCTGGGATTACGTGGGCAGATTAAAAAATGAGCTTAAAATCCCGGTAGCCGGAAACGGAGACATCGGCGCTCCTGAGGAACTTGTAAGGCGGGCAGCCGGTCCCTGCGACGCTGTGATGGTCGGCAGAGCGGCGGTAAAAATGCCCTGGATTTTTGCGGAAACGAGGAAACTGGAAGATCTTCACACGGAGACGCAAAAGTATATAGATCAAGATCAAGAGAACAGTGAACCCTCTTATAATATTGAAGATGTTGGGTTAAAGTTCCTGGATTTATTATCCAGGCATCAGCCGCCTGAGTTTCATTTATCGAGAGCGAAGAGGTTCTTTGGATTTTTCTGCGAAAACTTAAAATGGGGGACATATCTAAAAAACCAGTTAAACAGGGAACAAACGCTTTCCGGTATCGGGAAGGTGTGGCAGGATCATTTCAGGAAAGAATCAAATTTTTAGTGTCCTGTTTTATTCAAACAGTTATTTTAGCAGCCGATTAAAACAGGATACTAGAAGAAGTTTCCGTATCGGGTTTTTATATCTTTATAATACAATAGCGCGCATAAAAGGAATTTTAATTTTTCCGCGTTTAGGAATTTTGCGGATATTTTTATTGTTTCCTCGCCCTCGATATAAATGTTTTTAACGGCGTATGTAGTATATTGATGTCTGCCCGCGCCCCGGGATGAATGGGTGTTTCTTGTTTTATGGTAAGTTGTTTTTTCGTGAATCTCTTTTATTGACTTCCATTTAATATTACGGGTTTTTCCGATTGAGCCGATACCTGTAAAAATATAATCAGGTTCTTTTTTATTTATTACAAGCTCAACCTTTCCGAATAACGAATAGAGAGCCGTTATAACCAAAAATATCGATGCCGCCGCGAAAGGCAGCATGACCAAAAGAGGCACCAAAGACGTTGATTCATTTTTTAGGATTTGCGAGAATCCCAGATACGAGAAGCCGCAAAAAAGAAGCGAAAACGGCAGAAGAATAAAACCTCCCCTCGCTAGCGTTGAAACGCCTATTAATTCTTTGTCGTTATCTTTTTTTACCCATGCGCCTTTCGGCGGATTTCGCAGTAATTTTTCCGCTTCTGCGGTTTTATCTTCGTCTGACATTATTAATCAGTATAATTGTAATTTATTTTTTTAGCAATTCTTTTTGTTTGCGTCTTTCTTTATCGCCTTTTGCCGTAAAAATTGGCTTCATTGTGCGCGGATCAAGTCCGGTATAATACATAACAGTTGACATCGTTCCCGGAGTGGGGTAGAACTCCTGCGTCTGTTCAGGAGCGAAGCCTGTTTTTTTTAAGTAACGCGAAAGCTCCGCCGCTTCTTTCATTCCGGCTCCAGGATGGGCGCTGATATAATACGGCAGCAGATATTGTTTTAATTGCAGTTTTTTATTGACAGCCGTAAAATCCTTTCTAAACTGATCATAATCGGAACAGCTGCTTTTCCCCATCGCGTCAAGCACGTTTTCGCAGACATGTTCCGGGGCGACTTTAAGCTGTCCGCTTACATGGTGGCGGCAAAGCGTTTCCAAAAATTCAGCGCCGTGGTTTTTATCATGCTGAATAAAATCAAAACGAATGCCTGAGCGGATAAAAACTTTTTTTATACCAGGTATTGTCCTTAAGGCTTTTAGGGTTATTAAATATTCGCTGTGATCAGCTTTTAATTTAGGGCAGGGAGCAGGGTATAGACATTCGCGATCTTTACAAAATCCTCCTTTCCTTTGTATATCGCAAACAGGACGATAAAAATTCGCGGTAGGTCCTCCCACGTCATGAATATACCCCTTAAATTCATTTCTTTCTGATTCTCTTTTCTTCTTCTGTTCGTATTTGTTCGTGTGGTTCGTGGTAAAAAAATTTACTAGTTCTTGCGCTTCGCGTATTAAACTTTCTCTGCTTCTTCCTGTAACTGCGCGTCCCTGATGATTTGTAATCGCGCAGAATGAGCAGCCGCCGAAACATCCCCTGCTTGAAACAAGCGAAAACGATACTTCTTTAAGCGCGTTAATGCCTCCATGCTTGTCGTACATTGGATGCGCTTTTCGCGTAAAGGGAAGCTCGTAAAGATTGTCGAGCTCTTTTACAGAAAGAGGCAGAGCAGGCGGATTTTGAATAACCCATCGCCCGCCGTCATTTTCTTCAGCTAACGGTTTGGCGGTTAACGGATCGGCGTTTAATTTCTGCGTCATAAAATGTTCAGCGTATCTGCGTAAAGATATTTCGTCTTTATCTTTTATCAATTCAAAGCCCGGGAGAATGACAGCATCGTTCCAGAGACCTGCGTCGTTTTGAATTAAATCGCCTTCATCGCCGCTTGGCTTTCTGGAAACATGAGTGTTTGAAAAACGTACGTTTGAAGAACGTACGCAAGTTCCCCGTACATCCCGAATATTTTCGATATTTTCGCCGGACGCAAGTCTTTCCGCTATTTCCAAAAGCGGTTTTTCTCCCATCCCGTAAATTAAAATGTCCGCTTTGGAATCCAGAAGTATCGAGCGGCGAACAGTATCCGACCAATAATCGTAGTGAGCGAACCTTCGAAGGCTTGCCTCTATCCCGCCAATAATCACAGCAGTCTTTGATTGTTTTGTGTCCTTAAACGCACGCCTTATACCCTCGACATAAACTAGAGTGGCTCTGTCAGGACGAAGACCGTTCTTTCCGCCGGGCGAATAGGCGTCGTCGGAACGTTTGCGTTTTGCCGCGGTGTAATGAGCGACCATTGAATCCATGCTGCCGGCTCCCACAAGAAAGCCAAGCCGGGGACGCCCGAGAACTGTAAATGATGAAGGATCTTTCCAATCCGGCTGCGGGATTATCCCGGTTCGAAAACCGCCGGCTTCCAGCGTCCGGCATATAATCGCCGCCGCGAAAGAAGGATGATCAACATAAGCGTCGCCTGATACGAAAATAAAATCGCAAGAATCCCAGCCTCTTTCGTCCATATCACGGCGGCAGACAGGCAGAAAGCCGCTTTGCGGGCTTTCGCGAGGTAAATCATCCTGCCGGTTTTTTCCGATTGAGGAGCGCGGCTTAGACGCCGACAACTTCTTTGACTTGTGGTATTTCCTTTTTGAGATAATTTTCGATTCCCATTTTTAGGGTCATCTGCGACATAGGGCAATGACCGCATGCGCCTGTAAGGCGGACAGATACAACGCCTTCTGAATCTACAGAAACAAATTCAACATCGCCGCCGTCCGCCTGCAAAGAAGGACGAACATTTTCCAAAGCGGCTTTTACTTGATCTTCCATAAGGTAACTCCTTCAATTTTATCGGAGAAAGAGGGATTCGCCTTACATTTTGACAACATCCTGTTGCCTCATTCTAAGCCGCCTGCGCCGCTAAACCGGCATCCTTGCCGGTTTACTCCAAAGAGCATTGCATGCTCTCTGGAGTTGCGGCTGCGGTTCGAATCCCTCAATCATTAACTAACCATAAATATCAGTTAAGACCGTTAGATTTCTCCACTCATATTAATCGATCGGAGAAAGAGGGATTCGAACCCTCGGTACCCTTGCGGGCACACATGATTTCCAATCATGCACCTTCGGCCTCTCGGTCATCTCTCCTGACACTTCGATCACGATATCATAAGAGGAGAATCATTACAAGGTATGCGTAATTTCCTGAAAATTTACCCGATAGCGTTACTATCATTACTTTTTGATAAAACTTTTTACGGAGAGAGAGGGATTCGCCTTAGAATACATTATTTCGGAGAGAGAGGGATTCGAACCCTCGGAACCCTTGCGGGCTCAACGGTTTTCGAGACCGCCCGATTCAACCGCTCTCGCATCTCTCCAGTTGATAAAAATATATTTTGAAGCTGACACGATTTGAACGTGCGACCACAAGATCCGCAATCTTGTACTCTATCCAGCTGAGCTACAGCTTCATTTTTTTCTTACGGAGCAGGAGGGATTCGAATACCCCAATGCTCAAGTAATCATTAGTTCCTTTCCAATACATGAAAACGGAAAGCCATTTTTAAATCTTTACGGAGCAGGAGGGATTCGAACCCTCGGTACCCTTTCGGGGCACAACTCCTTAGCAGGGAGCCCGATTCGGCCTCTCTCGCACCGCTCCAAGGATGTAATTTTACGGAGCAGGGGGGATTCGAACCCCCGGAACCTCTCGGCTCAACGGTTTTCAAGACCGCCTCCTTCAACCGCTCGGACACCGCTCCAGTAAAGGTCATTATATAGAAAATCAACGCGTTTTGTCCAGCCTGTCAATGATAGCTGAAAAGATATGTCAGGTCAAGCATAAGCATTGCCTCAGATCAAGAGATCCAGTGTGGTGTTTTTTGTGTGGCTGTCTTTATAGCCAGATTCGGATTATCGAAGTTGCAGCTACAGCAGAGCTTATTGCGGTTGGGGTGTAATATAAAACAGGGTAGCGGTTAAATGTATCTCTTACATTAGGAATGCACGCAATGATTACGCCTGCGATAAAACCAATTGTTCCTCCGATTAATCCCGGAAAAAAACGGTTCGATAGTTCGCCGCTTCCCAAGCTGGCGCCTATTGCAAATCCTGTGAACCCAGTTACCGAACCTATTGTCAAAGAACCGTTTACCGCTCCCATGAAATTATCGGAATGATTATCGGAATATAAATATTCACGGGTATAAATGCTTAGACCGCTTATTAGTAATGGAATACATAAAAGACCAATGGTTTGTCCTGTATTGCTTATAAAATATTTCCGTTGTTGTTCATTGACTGCTATTTTTTTTAAATCTGTTATTTCTTCCATATTCTGATGATTTGCATTTTCCTCTTCCGCAAAGAGCGGAAGAGGAATTATATAAAAGAAAAAAAATACCAGAATTATTCTTGCAGCATTGTTCATGCTATCTGGTTGTTTGACGTACCTGACTGTTTTCAAAACCGTTTATCAATTTAACAATATCAAGCCAATGTTTTGCTTCGTTTTCTGAAGTGTAAGGACCGAGCCTGACACGGTAAAAATTTTCACCGTTTATTATGCGGTTTTCTATTATCGAAGTAAGTCCTTTAGTAGAGAGAACTTCTTTTGCGTCTTCTGCTCTGACCATTGAACTAAAGGCGCCTGTCTGTACCCAGAAATCACTTATCGCTCTGGATTGAGCGGCTGATCTTGAGCTGCTTGTTTGCCTTGCCTGAGTTTGATTTGACGCTCTCTGAGCAGGAGCCGCCGCGCTTGCTGTTTCGGTAGTTTGAGCCGGAGCCGGTTTAACAGTTTCTCTTTCGGTATGGGGAGCAGGAGCGATTGTCACCTGCTGTCTCGCCGCGGTTCCGCTCATGTCCGGAATAGCCGCTGCTGTTGGTCTTGGCACCTGGATAGTCAAATGATCTCCGTTAATTATATCAGTCTCCGCTGACTCGTGAGTTTCATTCACTATGTTTGTATTTACATCATGATGATCGCTTATAATAGCCGGAGCAGGGGGGATATTTGTCATGATATCCGGAGCCGGCTGGATTCTGCCGTGTGTATATGGAACAGATGTGGAGAAGGCCGTTTCCTGTGATTGCGCTTTAGGCGTTAGAATAATGATTCCAACAGTGATGGTAATAAGTAAAAATACCCCGACAGATACAGCAACCAATAACAGTTTTTTCATTTCTTTGTCCATTTTATTTTATCCTCTCTACAAATTGATCTACCTGGCATACCAGTTTTTCATTTCGGGATTTACTCAAACTTAGTCCCGGGTTCTCTACTATATAAATTTCGGCGTTTAAAGATAAATATTGAGTATAGAAATCCTTCTGGCTGGCGATTCGTTTCCACGCTTCGCTCCAGGAGTGAGAATCACGCCGTCTGCCTCTAATTAATCGTGTAAAAAAAGGAGCTTTTACCAGAATTATTTGGCTTATTTTTTCGATTAATGATGTTCTATGGAGGAGCGCTGCGTTTATTACGCAATGACCTTTTTGAGCCTGTACCCATTCTTCGGTCAGCCGGTTTGCAACGGGGTGTACGATTGCCTCAAGAGCGGCGAGTTTTTCCGGGTTTCCGTAAACGATTTTTCCAATGAGCCGCCTGTCAAGGTTTAAGCTGCTTTCTAAACTGCCGCCAAAAAGAGCGATTATCTTGTCTTTTTCCAGATCGATGGCTTTATGACCCAGTTTATCAACATCGAGGACAGGTAAACCCCTTTCCTCCAAAAGGGTGGAAATGTGGTTTTTCCCTGAGCAATAGGTTCCGGTAAGCCCGATTATCATAGTATTTAATCGGCATAATCGTCAGTATGGCTAAATACGCCCTCTTGCGTTATAATATATAGGGCATGGCGAAAAAACTGTTAATTACAATTATACTAATCCTCATCGGCTGCGCTTCTGTCACTTTTGGATTGATATCATGCGCTTCTACGAATAATCAGGAATCTGCCGCGTCTCAAACGCAGGGAACCGGAATTGAAGAGCTAAGAGGCATGGCAAGAACGGCTGCGGCAGTTCAAAGAGGTCCTCTGGCTTCACTATTAATTCCTGACATTGATGCGGAAAGAGGAATACAAAAATCGCTGGATGATAAATCCGGTCAGGTTTTAAACGTCTGGGAATCCCTAAAATTAGCCAACGGCGTAATTAATATATTGATGTCGGCAGGAACCGGAAACAGCGAATCCCTTTATCCTGTTGATAATATCTTAAAAAAATTATCAAACAAGCTCTCGTTCGCTTTTAGCGTGCTCTTATTCAGCAAACTTTTATTGATGGTTTCCAATTATATGATTTTTCTTGTTGTGATTCCCGCATGCTCATTAATAATCATCATTTTATTATGGACATGCAAAGAAAGAAAAAGGCTTCCGGGGCTTGTGTTTACAGTTGTTTTATCAGGTCTAACCGTTTTATTTGCGGTTCCTCTTGCTTTCGAGTTGTCTTCACTTCTGGATAATAAATTATTGTCGCAGAATGTTAACACTCTTGTTTCTTCCATTGATGAAAACGGAAAAACAGCCGCCGGTATGGAAAGAAGCGCAGCGGCGTCAGGAAGGCAGGGTAACATTAATCAAATTATAAACGCAAGAGAGCTTGGCAGTTCAATTATTGAAGATGTTAACAATTATTATATTATTTTCTTGTTTGTTTATTTAATTATTCCGGTTTTGTTTATCACAGGGCTGATTTTCCTTATAAAATATATTGTTGGGCTTGTTTTGGGCAAACAACAGGAATCGCAGTCAATGTATTGATTTGTTACCTCCCGGCTACTGGACAAACATCCCAAAAACCGCTAGAATCAGGGTATGATATTTCCTTTAAGAGACCTCATCGAATACGATGACAATATGTACGAAATAACCACCGCGTCCTCACGCAGAGCGTATCAGCTCGCCTCTGTCATGGAAAAAGAAGAAAAAGACGCATGGGACGGCAAAATGGTCGCTCTTGCAGCTCTGCAGGTTTTTACCCAGGAAGTCCAATTCCGCATGGAAGCTGAATAATCCAGTTTAATTAATGAAAACCCCTATCCCGGTTTTAGTCCTTTTTGGACCGACTGCGTCAGGGAAAACCGGCATCCTCTTTGAGCTATCCCGCGAAATTGATATTGAAGTAATTTCCGCAGATTCAATGCAGGTTTACAGGGGTATGAACATAGGAACCGCCAAGCCTTCGGCTGATGAAATGGCGCTCCTTCCCCATCATTTAATCGATATCCGCGGTCCGCAAGAACAGTTTAACACAGGAGATTTTGTCCGTCTTGCAGGTGACGCGTGTCATCAAGTTGCGTCGCGGGGCAAACTGCCGGTTGTGTCAGGAGGGACGGGATTTTACTTAAAAAATTTTATTTTAGGTTTGAGCGAAGCGCCTCCTTCCAATAAGGATGTACGGGAGCAGTTAAAAATTGAATTGACTCAAAAAGGAGCCGTGTCTCTTATGGATGAATTGGAAAAATGCGATCCTGTAAGCGCCGGGCGTATTCACATTTATGATGAATACCGGCTGCTTCGCGCGCTTGAAGTGTACCGGTCTTGCGGGCAGCCGCTTTCTTCTTTTAATATTAATTCCAGGCAAAAAAAAGAAAGCGATAATGAAGCTGAATTTAATTTTTCAGTTTTCGGGCTTTTGCGGCCAAGAGAGGAATTATACAACCGTATCAATCTGCGCTGCGAAAAAATGTTTGAACAGGGACTCGCTTTGGAAGTCCAGTCGCTCTATGAAAAAGGATATACGCCAAATGATCCCGGCTTACACGCAATCGGTTATCGTGAATTTTTTATCGAAGATATCGAAAATCCCGGCAGCTGGAAAATGTCACATGACACAAGCGGAGTTAAGGCTCTTATAGCGCAAAACAGCAGACGTTACGCAAAAAGACAGATAACATTTTTTAAAGGGATTTTGGATGTAAACTGGATTGAATGTACAAATAATGAAGCTCAAACAGCAAAAAAAATAAAAGAAGGATGTTATGCGCAAAAGACCCGTATTTCTTGATGACATTTACCGCTGCGACGCGAAAGTAGGGAGATTTCTTAGCGTTCTAATTCTCTTTGGCATAGCTATAGGGCTTAAACACGGAGTTCAAAATAATTTTCTTGCCGACATCCTGAATATTGATTCGTTCGAAAGAGGCATAGTCGAATTTTTCAGGGAGATGCCGGGTCTTTTACTAATTTTTATTTTAGCGCTTATGTACAGGTTTTCTGATTCAAGAGTTTTTAAGATCGGCATCGCGCTTATGGCAGGCGGAATAACAGGTATTTTTCTTGTCA
>JGI24695J34938_10001841_pt1 | contig 17269 bp, 15 predicted proteins | sample TergutCo191P3_FD_34938 | JGI IMG/M metagenome (IMG submission 34938)
GCGTTGATTTTACAGTTGACGCGATTCAATATATGTCGCAGTCTCATCAGCCTTTCGGAAGCGGACTTACTGTTGTTTACGCCAATGACGGTTTAATCGCGGGTCACTTTGACGAAGAGCGCATCGGTCATGACATGACGGAAACAGAACACAGTTTGGCGGGTCCTTATTTTGACGAACTAACTTACGCTGTTCAATCCGGAAAAGAAATGTTTTTTTCGAATAACATTAACAGAGAAAAAATGAATTTTTATGTTTCTCCTATACAGATCGAAGATACCGATACGCCGTGGAGTTTTTTAATTATCGTACCCGAAAAAACAGTTATGGCTCCGGTTATTATTATGAGAACTATCGCGGTTATAATCTGCGCGGTTATTCTGCTTCTTGTTTTGCCGGCTTCGTTTGTTTTATCGCGCACTCTTGCAAAACCGATTATCAAAGTTACAAACGCGTTACGTGATATTTCGGGAGGCGAAGGAAATCTTACGCACAGCATAGCCGTACATTCCAAAAATGACGAAATCGGCGCTCTCTCTTATTACTTTAACAAGATGCTTAAAAAGATCAAAGAACTTGTAATTAATATCAGAAACGAAGCTGATGTGCTGAACGGTATCGGAAAAGACCTTGCCGGAAACATGGACGAAACAGCGTCGGCAGTAAACGAAATTACAGCTCACATTCAAAGCATTAAAACGCGTATTATTAATCAGAGCGCGAGCGTAAGCCAGACTCACGCGACTATGGAGCAGGTAACAGTAAACATTAATAAGCTGAACGATCATGTCGAAAATCAAAGCACTCATGTAACAACGGCGTCAGCCGCCATCGAGGAGATGGTTGCGAATATTAATTCGGTTACAAAAACTCTCATTATGAATTCCTCGAATGTAAAAAATTTAAAAGACGCTTCGGAAGTAGGGCGGACCGGAATGCAGGATGTCGCCGCGGATATTAAAGAAATCGCCCGCGAATCTGAAGGTCTAATGGAAATAAATACTGTAATGAAAAGCATAGCAGGACAAACAAATCTGCTTTCGATGAATGCCGCGATAGAAGCCGCTCACGCGGGAGAAACCGGCAAAGGCTTCGCCGTAGTTGCGGATGAAATCCGCAAACTCGCGGAATCGTCAAGCAATCAATCAAAAACCGTCGGCGTGGTACTGAAAAAAATTAAGGAATCAATCGATAAGATCGCCAAATCCACCGAAAATGTTCTTGGTAAATTCGAGGCTATCGATTCCAGCGTTAAAATTGTTTCGGAACAGGAAGAAAACATCCGTCACGCGATGGAAGAGCAGGGAGAAGGATCAAAAATAATACTGGAAGGTATGGGCAGCGTAAACGAAATTACAAAACAGGTAAAAAGCAGTTCTAATCAAATGTTTGAAGGCGCAAAAGAAGTTATCCTGGAAAGCGAAAGGCTCGAAAAAACAACCCAGGAAATTACTTCCGGTATTAACGACATGGCAAGCGGCGCCGAACTTGTAAATATCGCGGCTAATCATGTAAACGATATAAGCCGGAAAAACCGCGAAGGAATAGATACGCTGATAAAAGAAGTATCGCGGTTTATTGTTGAATAATGATCATCTTAAAAAACTTCAGTTTTAAAGATGCTTTGATTTAAATGCCGGCTGACGGATTCGCTTCTGTTAGCTGACATATTTTTCGTGAAGGGTTGGGCAGCCATGAAAGTTTGCCGATCTTCCATTTATAACAAACTTCTCCTTTAATTTTTACGGGGCGCCAGTGCATATTTGCGGCGGCCGCGGCGCGGAAACTCAAACTTGAATAATATAAAATGTTTTGATTTTTTTGTTCAATGCCGTCAGGAATTATGAATGAGCCGATTATCGGCGGGGATATAATTGTTTTTATTTTATCCGCGCTCATTCCTAACGCGCATGATGCGTCAAATTCAAGTTTAGGACCAAAAAGATTAAGTTCTTTATTATCTGTTTTTATTTTAACCGAAGATGTTTCGTTTGTATAAAATTTATTATTGCCGGTTTTTTCCCTAATCGCGCGGGCGATTTGTTTTAATTCGTTTGTATTTAACGGCTTAGATAATATTGCAAGCACAGCGGCATGAGGGAAGGGATATATGTTCGTAAGTCCTTTTTTTATCAGCTCTTCGCTTTGTCTGCGTAGTTCAACTCTCGCGTCCCTGTGAGGCACTAGAACGAGAAAAATTTGAGTTTTGCTTTTGTCGGTTTCCATATTTATCATATTATGATACACTATTAACGGGGGGAGATCATGAAATATAAAACCAAAATATTAGTGGAACGATTTACAAAAATTCTTTCGTCATGGAAGGGTATTGAATGTATAACATTAAACGAAGCAGCTTTACAGGATACTCTGGATCCGTATTTCGCGCTTATTCTTGATGTTTTTTATTCTTCTTCCATCCCGAAGCCTAATGAACGATGCCGTCTTATCGGCGATGATGTCGCGGCTTTTGAAAGCGCAGGGCAGGGCGAAAAAGACCGCTTTTTGATCGGCGATATTCCCGTGCGCCTAGAATATAAAAAAACCAAAAAGATAGACGAGCTTGTCGATATCGCCTGCTCCGACAGGGAATCATTGTGGTTTATAAAAGATTCCGGCACTTACGGTTTTTACAGGCTCGCCAACTGCGAAGTTGTATTTTCGCGTTCCAACTGGATTCATGATGTCAGAAAAAAATTGGAAAACACAGGAGATCATTTCTGGAACGATATGCGAAACGCGGTTCAGTCAAAGATGGAACATTTTTTATCCGATCTCGGAGCCGCGTGTTTTCAGGGTGATAAGTTTCATTACCTTATCGCTTCGGCGGGATTTATTAAAACAGCGTGCCTTACCTTGTTCTGCATTAATAAACGCTTTGAGCCTTCGCACCGTGCGTATTTTAAACAGGTATGCGAACTTCCCGTTCTGCCCGAATCATTCTCGGCAAAGCTGGAAACTTTTTTAAACACCGGCCGCGAAGAATTTAAATCGAGTTTTACTTTGGCAAAGCTGATAGCGCAGCAAATTGTAATTCTATAATTTTAATTAAAAATTTTTACTCTCTTCTTACGGCTTTGTACAGCGCTTCGCGGCTGATTTCGGTCCATATTGGCCTGCCGTGAGGGCAGTACGGCTCCGGAAGATTAAGCGCTTCCATGCCGAGAGCGAAAGCGGTTTCGTCATCGGGATAATCGCCGTCTTTAATAGCCGCGCGGCAGCAGAGAGAGGCAGCCCACTTTTGCGCCATGTTTTCGCCGGCTGTCCGAAGCTCAAGGATTTCCTTTACAGTTGCCGCGTTGCCAATACGCCAATCCGCGGGCAGCGCGTCAATGCGCCAGCCGCCTTCGTCATTTTCGATATCGATTCCAAGACGCGACAATTCACCGCGCTTTGCTTTAAGGAACGCGTCATCTTCGGCGCTTTCGGTGCAAAAAGGAATAGGAGTAAGCAGTTCCTGTTTTGGAATTCCTTCTTTTAAAAATTTATTGTATAGAATACGCTCATGCGCCGCGTGCTGATCGATCAAATAAAGTCTTTCGCCGCATTCAATTAAGATAAAAAGATTAAATACTCTTCCTGCATAAAAAGTTTTTTCGGCCGAATTTTCGCCCGGGTTTTGAAAATTTAATTTAAAAGAGTTCCCGCTAAGGCGCGCAGGCGCCGGGAGCGCGGAGCTTTCATTCGATAAATTACCATGCTCAATGAAGTTTCGTTTAACGTCATAATTATTAATTTTACTGTAAGAGAAAGAAAATTCTTTTTCATTATCTCTACGCGCCTGTGCGCTTTCGCGCGGAAAATTCCCGTTAAATATTTCCATGTCTCTGCTTCGCGCCTGCGTATTTCCGCGCGAATTTTTTAAATACAATTTATGAAAAAATTCTTTAACTCCGCCTGATACGGCATGATGAATTGCGCCGGGATCACGGAAGCGCGCTTCGCGTTTTGCCGGATGAATGTTAAAATCGGCAAGAGACGGATCGATATTAATGTAAACTGCGCAGACAGGATGAGTGCCGTTAGGAAACCATCCTTGAGAGCCGTATTCAACCGCCTGAATCAGGGAATAATCGTTTATTCTTCTGCCGTTTGCGAAAACGAAAATGCGGCGTCTGTCGCCTCTGTAAAATTCCGGTCCGCCGATAATTATCTCCGCCGAGAATCCGCTGCCTGATACATTTATTTCGTGCAAAAAAAATTCATCGCCTTGTTTGCAGACCGCGGCGGCAAAACGCTCTTTTTTCTCCTGAACGGCAGGAAGAAAATCCTTTAATCCGCCGTCTTGCACATAACGGAAATTTATATTGTTAAACGCAAGCGCTTTGTCTAAAAATGCCTGACGGCATAAATTTCCTTCGCTGCCTTCGCGTTTTAAGAAACGTTTGCGCGCGGGGATACTGTCAAAAATGTTAAGCGCTCTTACCGTTGTTCCTTTTGTTCTCCGCGTTTGTTCGATTAACGGCGGATTCTTCACGCTGGGACCATTAATAAGAGAAAAAGCTTCTCTGCCGTCGATGCTTGTAATGATTTCTACGCGGGAGACAGCCGAAGCCGCCGTAAGAGCCTCGCCTCTGAAGCCAAGAGTGAGAGCCGTGTCAAGATCGTCAAGACCGCGTATTTTACTTGTCGCGTGAGCGGAACAACAGATTTCTAAATCTTCGCGGCTCATTCCGCCGCCGTCATCCGAAACTTCGACTTTTTTACAGCCGCCTTCATCGGCAGAAACTTCGATATTTACGGCGCCGGAGTCAATTGCGTTATCAAGAAATTCACGTACCAATGCCGCCGGTCTGTCAACAACTTCTCCCGCCGCAATACGCCTTGCTTCTTCCGGCGGTAAAATTTTAATCTTATTGCTCATTAATTATTCCACATTAGTAAATATATAAAAATATTTTAATTGTCAGCATTAAATAATTCCAATTCAGGCGGTTCGCTTAAGGGCGCATCCGCGGAGTTCATAAGAACTTCAATGCGGTTTTCGATTTTTTCAAGGTCTGTTTCTAAAGTCCGCGCAAGACGAATCCCTTCTTCAAAAGCCTTAAGCGCTTCGTCAAGCGGAATATCGGTTTTGCGGATTTGTTCACCTAACGCTTCAAGCCGCGAGAGTCTCTCTTCAAAATTTTTCATATTTCCGCTCTTTACAGCCGCTGCCGCCGCGCTTTTCTTCGCCATATTTATTTCTCCTTAAAAAAAATTTACTTTGAACTTTCACATACCTGAAATAAATCCTTTAAGATATTTTCTCTGCTACCGCCGTAAATTCGCCCGTCAGCGGTTTAATGCAAAGACGTTCGCCGCTTTTTACATCCGCCGCGTTTTTTATTACTTTTCCTTTTGAATTTGTAACTACCGAGAAGCCTCTTTCCATTGCAGCTAACGGACTGCCCGCTTCCATTACGGCGGTTACAAGTTTTATACGATTTTTTAAATATTCGCATTTATCGGAAATTGATGTAATCAGCGCGTCCTTCGCGTCGTCAAGGCGGATAAGGCGCGGCTGCAAAATCACCCTAAAGCGGTATTCTAAATCATGCAAATCAAAAGGTTTTAAAAATAATCTTGCTCTTTCAAGTTTAGTGCGCATAACGTTCGCGAAATCTTCGGATGTCCGGTTTATAAAATCAAGAACAGCGCCGTAATTTTCGCTTACAAGTTCAGCGGCTGCCGACGGGGTAGGCGCTCTTAAATCGGCGGCAAAATCGCACAGAGCCCAGTCTATTTCGTGGCCGACCGCGCTTACAACAGGAATTTGCGAACCTGCGACGGCGCGTACAACTTCTTCATCGGAGAAGGGCAGGAGATCTTCAAGCGAACCGCCGCCTCTTCCGACGATTAAAACATCGGCAAGCTTCCATTGATTCGCTTGTTTTATCCGCGAAGCGATGAGGGACGCGGCTTCGTCTCCCTGAACAGGAGCGGGAAGAATAATCACTTTGATGCCGGAAGCGCGCCTTGATAAAATGTTTAGAATGTCACGTAACGCAGCTCCGGTCGGAGAGCTGACGACGCCGACTGCGGAAGGAAAACGCGGAAGCGGCTTTTTTTTGTCGGAATCGAATAATCCTTCCGCCGCAAGTTTTTGTTTTCGTTTTTCCAGCATGGCGAGAATTTCGCCGGCGCCGGCAATTTCAATTTCTTCGCAGACAATGGAATATGTTCCGCGCGGAGGATAAACAGAAATGCTCCCGCGTACGCGAAGCAGCATTCCGTCTTTCGGCTCGAATGTCAAAGAGCGCAGTTTATTTTTAAACATTACAGCGTCAATTTTTGCGCCTGAATCTTTTAAACTGAAATAAAGATGCCCTGAACTTGCCGGTCTGCAGTTTGAAATTTCGCCCTCGACACTGACGGAAGAAAACGACCCTTCAAGGTTTAAGCGAATAAGGTCTGTTAATTCACTTACAGAAAGAAGGGATGTTACGCTCATTAAAGTTCCTTGCCGGAATTATTTTTTTTCCAGTTGTCTTCGGGAAACAATTTTCTTTCTACAAAATGTAAAAAAATTAAAGTTATAAGAGCAAGCAAAACTACGGTGAGCGCGGCGATAAACATTCCGGCTCCGATAGCCAAACCGATAGCGGCTGTTACCCAAAGCGAAGCCGCTGTCGTAAGTCCGCGGATATTGTTTCCAAGTTTTATAATCGCGCCCGCGCCGAGAAAACCCATTCCCGCGACAACCTGCGCCGCGATTCTTCCCGGATCGCCTCCGCCAAGCTGCTGAGGAAGCCAGATCGAAAGCAGCATTAAACACGCTGCTCCAAGCGAAATTAAAATATGCGTACGAAGACCGGCGACCTGCCGCCTGCTCGATCTTTCAATACCGATCACGCATCCTGCCGTGAAAGCAAGCGCAAGACGAACAACCATATCAATCTCTGTCAATTGGGTCATGCGGAATTATAACGCGATTGGGAGAGTTTTACAATTAGCAGTATTTATTATATGACATTTGAAAAATTAAATCGTATAATAAAAAAAATTTCAAAAATATTCTGTAACAATTGACAAGAAATTTACAATTATGTTATACTAAAAAAGAGATGAGAAATATACGACAAATAAATTGTAATTCTATATAATATTTTAAAAAATACGCCATGTTCGGCATTTCTGCTTTTTAGTATCAGGTTCTTTGCATCTTTATCTCATTTTCAAACATTCTCTGTGAGTAAACGCGATCATGTCCGCGTTTAAAAATTTATTAATAGGAGTTATAAAATGAGAAAGAAAATCAGCGCAGGAATTTTTGCCGCGGCGGCATTTTTTATTTTTCTGTCATGCAATACGTATCATATCGGCGGAGCTTATGAAATGCAAAACAGAACAAATAAAACAGGCGTGTTATTGGGAGGCTCAAACGAATATATAGAAAACGCGTTTTTTTATTTTCCAAAATCGGAAAATGAATTCGCGCACACTATTGGTTATGATATTAATATAAAGTATCCGCTGCGTTTTTTTAATGACAGCATGGGAATATATCCTATGGTTGGTTTTGAATCTCGTTATTCTTTTTTTGATTCGTCATTTTTATCATATGAAGAAAATCAATTAGGACTCGGAATAAAATTCGGCGGCGGTTTGGAAATTTCGTTTATTCCCGCGATGTTTTTTCGTTTTGACGCTTTTTATCAGCCGGAATTTTCAACTTTTATGGATAGTTTTCCGGGGACGCGTTTTTCCGCAAGTCTTGGTTTTAGGACAAATAATGATCCGGTTCGCAGAAGAATTAAAGAAAAAAGAGCATCAGCCGCGGCGGAGAGAGAAAGAGCGCAAAGACCGTTAAATCTTGAACGGACAGCCGCGAGAAATCCAAATGACGCAAGAGCGCAGTATGAATGGGGTTACTATTTATATATCACTCAAAAAGATTATGTTAAAGCCGCTAGAGTATTCGAAAGAATAATTAATATCGATCCGAATTTCAGAGTAACAGGAAGTTTTTTTATAACCGCGAGGGAAGCTTCCAATATGGGTTTTACTGTTACGCAAAATCTTGAATATTCAAATTTTTCGATTTATTGTTTTCTCGGCGCCGCGTATCGCGATTCGGCGCAAGCCGGCGGCGCAAATCCTTCTTACAGGGTTGCGGCGGCGGACAGGCAAAGTACGCTTGATAAAGCGCTTGCCGCGTTTGTTCAGGGATATGAAATCGATATTGTTAACGGAAGAAATACCGGCGCCAATCTTAAAACCGCATATACCGCATTTTTAATCAGAGGATTAAAAGAAGTTAACAGGCTGAATGAAGCGAATGCAATGTACGCCGAACTTGCAAAAACTGCGGTATTAACCGATGCCGCGGCGGCGGCTTTGTTCGGGGATTGGGCGCTTACATATGAAATGAGCGGAAGACGAAGAGGTAATTACACCAGACAGAGAAACGGTTCATGGCTGTTTAACGGAGCCGCTGTTCGTGAAGCAGCCGTAACAATTAAAACAGTATCTAACGCATGGATTGTAAGTATAGACGGAAAATCTCCGAGCCAATTTTATGCGAGAAACAGGACAAGCAGAACAAGAGAAAACCTGAGAGCAATTTACGATCTTGTTAATTTTCCCGCCGAAGTTACAGAGTTTTTCAGAGGAGAATTTATTCTGCCGGAAATGTACGATATAAAGGTGATTTCTTTTCAAACAAGAGGAAACCGTATTTATTTTTCTGAAGATGTTTGGAATTCATCCGAAGATAGAATTTATTCTTTATATAAAATCACTACTAATATGATAATTAAAGCCATTACTGCCAATCCGAATATAACAGATGACAACCGGCCTGCGCTCGTTAGTTATGAAATATATACCGAAGATCTTCCCGAAGGAAAAGTTTCATTCGGAATAAATTATATTTCGACACAGAACAGATAAATGTCTGTCAGGAGAGCCTTTTCAATTCTGGCTATTTTTAGTATTTTACGTGCAAATTTAGATTTTTTTATGAAATTACTGGCTTGACTTTATAGCATTTATAGATGATATTTATATTATGAGTGATTATCTTGATCCCAACAATGAAGAGCTTCTTAAGGACTTTTTCAGCGAAGCGCAAATGCAGGTGGATACGATGGAACAAAACGTCCTGGTTCTCGAAAACGAAGGCGCCAATAAAGACGCTGTCGACGAGATTTTCCGTGCGGCTCATACTTTAAAAGGCGGATCCGCAACCGTGGAAATGATGGAACTTTCTCATTTTACTCATCTTGTCGAGGATGTTTTTGACGCTATTCGTTCAGATCAAATTGCCGTAAACGGAGATGTCGTTGACGCGCTTCTTCAGGCGATTGATGTCATTAAAGCAATGCTTGAACAGCGGATGGAAGGCTCTGTTTATCAGGATGATACTTCTCAGATCGAAGGTAAATTAAAAGCCCTTTTAGGCGCAAACGCAAAAACAACCGCGAAAAAGGCTCCTGCTGCGCCGCCTCCGAAAGCCGCTCCGGCTCCTGTTGCCGCCGCTCCGGCTGCATCATCGGGTAATAGCGGTCTTACCGAAAACGAAATTAACGAATTAAGAGAATCAGTTGACGGCGGAATGCCTATTTACAGGGTTTCGGTTAAATTTGACGAAAACAGTCTAATGAACACTGTNGANCGGNAGNNCAGGTTTATGCCGTACTCAAAAGTCAGGGAACAATTCTCAGAACTGTCCCCGAATTCGAATCGCTTTACGGCGATAACTTTTTCCCTGTTGTTGATTATTATATCGCGTCTCAAAAAGACCCGGCTAATTTAAAAAGAAATGTAATTCTTCCGGATGTAAGTCTGGATGCCGATGTTACAAATATCTCCGCAATGGCTCCGGCTAAAGCGGCTCCTGTGGCGGCAAAACCGGCTCCTGTTGCAGCTCCGGTTCAAGCAGCGCCTGTAAAAGCAGCTCCGGTTCAGGCGGCTCCAGTTCAAGCAGCTCCCGCTCCTGCGGCTCCCACAGAAGTTAAAAAACCATCTTCGGACAAAAATGCGGAAGACGCGAAAAAAGCCGGAAAAGACGCAAGCTCTATTTTGCGCGTAGATTCAAAACGCATCGACGACCTCTTAAATCTTGTTTCGGAAACAGTTATTACAAAAGCTACTTTTAACCAGATAAATACGCAATTCGGACAGCTTACCGCAAGTCTCCGCGAAATTGAAAATCAATACCGCGAAAAAATCAAGGATTTGTTTGACTCGCTTCCTAATTATCTCGAAAATATACAAGACGGAAAGTCAATTAAAGATGTCCGGAAAGAAATCAACGAAAATTACGGCGATATATTTACATTGTTCGATACTTTCGAAGCTTCGTTTAAGATGAGCATCGCAAAGTTCCGTTCAACATCGCAAAACCTCGGAAGAATCACCGGCGAGCTTCAGGAAGGCGTCATGCGCATCCGCATGGTTCCGATCAGCCAAATTTTCAGCCGGTTCCCGCGTCTTGTACGCGACCTTTCAAAATCGCTCAATAAAAAAATTAACTTGGTAATCGAAGGTGAAGACACTGAGCTTGATAAGACAGTTGTCGATGATCTTCTTGATCCTATTATGCACTCGGTGCGTAACTCGATCGACCACGGTATTGAATCCGCGGAAGCCCGCCGCGCGGCAGGCAAACCGGAAGAAGGAACTGTTCTTCTTAAAGCCGCGAACGAAGGTAACATGATCGTCATCGAAATCGGAGACGACGGCGGCGGTATTGATGTCGAATCTGTAAGATCAAAAGCAATCGAACGCGGTATTATCAGCCCGAATAAAGTGTTGACCGATGTCGAAGCTTTCAATCTTATTTTTGAACCCGGCTTCTCAACCGCAAAAGCAATTACGAGTATTTCAGGGCGCGGCGTAGGTCTGGATGTAGTACGCCGTCAAATCGATGATCTTAACGGTACTGTAACTGTCAATTCCGAACGCGGTAAAGGAACCAAGTTCATCATAAAACTTCCTCTTACACTGGCGATTATTCAGGGCTTGCTTGTTCGTGTCGGACCGGAGATTTACTCCATACCGATTACATCGGTTATCGAAAGTTTGCGCATCAAACCGGAAGAAATTAAAAAAATCGATAACTACGAAGTATTCAACATTCGTAACGATGTAGTTTCGCTTTTAAGGCTTAACCGGCTGTTCGGAATAAAAACCGAGGAAGAGGCGGATTACCATTTTATTGTTATTGTAGGAACAACAGAAAAGAAGATGGGCTTTATGGTAGACAGTCTCATCGGCGAAGAAGATGTCGTTATCAAACCGCTTCGTGATCAGTTTACCAATTCGCCGGGTATTGCCGGAGCTTCAATATTGGGAGATGGATCGGTCTCTCTTATCATCGACGTAAGCCAGCTTTTGGAACTGGGATTAAAAAAGGAAATGGAGCAGCGCCGAATCCGCGAAGCTTCAACACGGTAGGTAAATATGGCGGCAGTAATAAAAGATTTAGAGCAGGTAAACGCCGAATTACAGGAACAAAAAGAACGCGCGGAAAATGTGGATTTTAAAATGGTCACATTCTCCCTGGCGGGAAAAGATTACGGCGTGGATATAATGAATGTAAAAGAAATTGCCAAGGCCGATAAGTTTACCTTTGTGCCTAATGCGGCGTCATTTGTACGGGGCGTTTATAACCTTCGCGGCGATATTATTCCCATTATCGATCTAAGGCAATTTTTCCATTTGCGGATGGACATAAAAAATGACAACATGGAAAATATGCTTATCCTCCATATTAACGATCAGGTTTACGGAACCATCGTGGATAAGATCGATAAAGTTGTCGGAATCAATAAAGAAAATATTCAGCCCCCTCACCCGATTTTCGGTGATATTAACATTAAATTTATCAGCGGTGTTGTCGAGAAACAAGGCGATCTTTACATCATTCTCGATGTAGTCCGTATCTTTACAATCACCGAAGAAGAGAAAAAACAATCTCGTTCTACTGTTGCCGATTCCGGCGAATATTATGTTCCGCCGCCGCCGACAGCGGGAGAGCAGGTACCGCAGCGTGCCGCAGCGGATACGGCTATCGGTTTTATCGAGGAAAGCATCGCGGCGCTTAAACGTTTCTTTGTTACGCCGATTAACGAAAGATGGCTTCACAAGAGATTTGCTGAATGGAGCGCCGGTCGTTTCGGCGATGAATTACAGTTAAGGTCGCCTTCGGAAGCCGATGATTTCCTTGGCACTTTCGGTTCGCCTCATTCAGGAGAATTCTGGAGCGACTCTTACGCCAATTCCGTTAAGAAGATGCTGCCGGAAATCGCTTCGCCTAATATTAATGTTTGGAATATTGGCTGCGGAAAGGGCTATGAAACTTTTTCGTTTGCTTGTATAATCAAGAACAGATATCCGAACGCTCATATCAAAATTTGGGCAAATGATAACGATATCATGGCTGTGTCACAGGCGCCTAATATGATTTACGATCTTGAGGATTTGCCGGAATTCTGCAGACCCTACATGGTTCGCGGAACAAGCGGTTATTCGTTCAATCAGGAGATTAAAGATTCGATAGTTTTCGAGTATCATGATGTATCGAATGAAAACACGCTGCCGGAGTTGGATATAATTCTTGCCAGGGATGTGCTTTCATTCCTGCCTGCGCCGGATCAAGAAAGAATTATCGCGGATTTCTCCGAAAAGCTAAGGAACCGCGGTTTTGTGATCTTGGGAAGATACGAAGAATTTACCGGCGCGAATTGGCAGGTAATGGCGGACGATCCGATTTCTGCTTATTTACATAGCAATTGAAATCGTGTATAGATATTATATAAGTATATAAGGAGAAAAAAATGAGAGTTGAATTTATCAACCCCTTTGTGGAATCCGCTTACAGCATTTTAAAAGAATACTTTGCTGAGGCTGTAAAAAGAAAAGAGCTTTCTTTGAAAGCTACATCTATGTCCATATTAGGCGTTGCTGCGATGGTTGGTCTTGCCGGTGATGTAGAAGGACGCGTTCTTTTTGATATGTCGAAGGAAACAGCATTAAATGTTTCGAATACAATGGCAAAATCCATAGGTATGACCGATACATATACTGAATTAAACGAAGAATCGAGTTCTATTATAATGGAGCTTGCCAATCAAATAACAGCGCAAGCGATTACAAAACTTCATGAGTTAGGTTTTAAATTCGACCTTACTCCGCCTGCAATTTTTACCGGAGATAACATGGTAGTTTCTACCAGTCTTGGTAATGTGGAAGCCCTTGTTGTTCCGATGGATTTAGGTCCGATCGGAAAAATCGAAGTAAACGTAGTTATTCGCGAAAGAATAAAATAAGCCCGGTTAATTTAAATGAGTACCGCTTCGCAATGCTTAATGGTTTTCCCGCACGGAATGCCTCGCGTTCGAAGCGGCGTTTTAAGTAACAGGGCAGTTAGCTCAGTTGGTTAGAGCACCAGCTCGACACGCTGGGGGTCACAAGTTCGAGTCTTGTACTGCCCATTAAATTTTTAGGAGTAAAACAAGCTTCGATTTACAGAAGCGGTTTACTCCTTTTTTTTATATCTTTCCTTGAATTACCGCTAATCTACGCATTATAATTATATTAATGAAAAAAGCGCTGGCTGTACTGTTATTTTTTCTCATGATACAAATCCACGCGCAAAGTGCAGCGCAGCTCCACGCGCAAAGCGGACTTAGGATTGTTGTCGAAAATAACGCTACAGGTCTTACAATCACAGGTTCTACGGGAAACGCGAACACGCTTTCAATTCCCGATACTATCGACGGAAGACAGATTACCGTTATCGGCAACGGAGCTTTTGTCGCCAAAGGTTTAATCGAAGTTACAATTCCGGATACTGTAACATCAATCGGCGAAAGTGCTTTTGCGTTTAACAAACTTGAAAGCGTAACAATCGGAAGCAATGTGGCAAGAATCGGAAGCGGAGCGTTTAAATCAAACAAGCTTATTAATGTGACATTGGGAACAAGCCTTGTTACAATCGGTAAGGGCGCGTTTTCAGATAACATGATCGAATCCATAATTCTTCCCGAAGGTCTTACGTTAATCGATAATTACGCGTTTTTCGGCAATAAATTAAGAAACATAGAAATTCCCGCAAGCGTTACGACAATCGGCGAAGGCGCTTTTTCGGGTAACAGATTTACATCGGTTGTGATAGGTTCGGGAGTTACAGTAATTAAAGACGGAGCGTTTTACAATAATTTTATTACAAGCGTTACAATTCCTTCTTCGCTTCAAACTTTGGGAAGCCGGGCTTTCGATCAGAGATCCGCTGACGGGCGTATCAGGGGAAATATTGTTTATACCGATATAAGCGGAAACGTTCTTTATACTACCGCAAATAATTTTGACAATTTTTACGCGAGTAACGGAAAAGCTCCAGGCAGATATATTCTTCTTGACGGAAGCTGGAGCATGGAATAGTTATTCCGTTTTCGGCGCGTTAATTTTATCTATTTTTTTATTTAATGTTTCTACCATTAAAATTTTTACAAGTAAAAGTATTCCGATAAATACCGGAAATATTTTTAAGCCTGTATATGAAGAAAGCCATCCGAATACCGGAGGTATTATTGATGTTCCAATATACGCGCTTCCCATTTGTATTCCAATCATCGCCTGCGAAAATTCCTTGCCGAAATTTTTTGGGGTTTCGTGTAACATACTCGGAAAAATGGGCGCGCATCCGAGTCCTGTTAAAAGAAGACCGGCAAGGGAACTGTATTCGAATGGCGTAATAAGGACAATAATACCGCAGCTTACAATCAACTGTCCTAGGCGGATCATATGCCTGCCGGATAATTTTATTGTTAAAAAACCGGAAAGAAATCTGCCGGCGGTTATTCCTATATAAAAAAATGACAGCCATTTTGCGGCGGTTTGCGGAGTAACTCCTTTTTCCATAACAAGGTAGCTTGTCCCCCAAATACCCATTGTAATTTCTATGCCGCAGTAGCAAAAAAATGCAGCTAACGCTTCCTTTACTCCCGCGTCGGAAAGTATTTTCTTAAAATCAATTTTATTGTTTTTTCCGCTTTTTCCAGGCGATGTATTTTTTATCCATAAACGGCAGGAAAAAATCAGCAGGACAACAAGGCAAACCTGAAATATTCCGATAACTCTGTATCCGTGTATCCACGAATTTTTATATATTAAAAATGATGATACTATTACAGGACCGATAGACGCGCCGATGCCCCAAAAACAATGCAGCCAATTCATGTGTCTTGCTTTGTAATGAAGAGCCACATAATTGTTAAGCGCAGCGTCAACAGAACCCGCGGCAAGTCCCATCGGAACGGAAAGCATCAATATGCTTATAAATGAATTTGAAAACGAAATTCCGATTAACGAAGCGGCTGTTGTAAAAACGCTGAATATTAAAACCATTCCGGTTCCGAATTTTTTTATAACGTATACGCTGAAGACACTGGCTATTACTGTTCCAGCCGCGACCGTCATCGAAATAAATCCAGCGTAATGCAAAGGGACATTTAATAAGCCGTACATCGAAGGCCATGAGGCGCCAAGAAGGGAATCCTGCAGACCTAAGCTGATAAAAGATAAATAGATCAATATTAAAATTAATAATGTAAACATGCGATTAATTAAGCCGGTTTATTCCAGAGCATTCTCGACAGCTTTTAAAATTGTTTTGCTGCTTCCTGTAGCGCCGCTTACCGCGTCGATTTCGAGGTTTTGCTGCGCGATTATTTTTTCGATGATTGATTCGGCTTTTTTTCCGATTGGAGAACACATGTGCCGAACTATATTTATAGAAGAAATTTTTTGATTTCTGATTATTACATCCAATGTTACTTTAACAGGCGTTCCTGAAAGATCGAATTCTCCGCGGTAAGCGCCGTCTTGTTTTTCGGTTAAATCCGGCAATACGGCATGCAGGGATTTATATGCCGTTGAACAGCATGTTACCGCAGTTATCATAATCAAAAGAACCGCCGCGGTTAAATAATTTTTATTTAATTTTTTTATTTTCATAAATTGCATTATACAATAAAATATATTAAAAGTAAGCGCAGGGAGATTGATGCGGATAATGACAGAAAATACCAAGAAAATAATCGAACAAATTCTGGCGGTTCCCGAAGGAAAAGTTTCGAGTTACCGCGATATAGCAAGGAGAGCGGGAATTCCCAACGGAGCGCGGCAGACAGTCAGAACGCTGCATTCTATGACGGAAAAATTTAATCTGCCGTGGCACAGGATTATCCGCTGTGACGGCAGCATCGGTCTTGAAGGTGAAGGCAGAGCTTTGCAGATAAAACTTTTAAAAAGCGAAGGAATCAAAGTTTCCAAAGACGGCGTAGTGGATGAGGTTTATTTTGTATAATTCCTCGCTGACTTTTATTCGACTCTAAATCGCGAAACTTCTCTTATAAGAGTGTCAATGCCTTCGCGGTTTTTAACGGAGATTCCGTTAACATGATCCACCGCTATGTTTATTTCATCGGCGCCCGTAGACATTTCGTTCATGCCGGATGTTATTTCCTGCGTCGCTCTTTCAAGATTATTGCTTTCCTGAATAACTTCTTTTGCGCCTTCAAGCATCTGTATAGCGCTGCTTTTTACCTGACGGGTTATGGTGTTAACATTGCTGATTCCTTCGAGAATTTGCTTGCTTCCTTCTCCCTGTTCTTCCATCGCGTGCCGGATATTTTCTTCCTGTTCGGCGACTATCCTGATGCTCGAATCGATAGCTTCGAATTTATTTAAAACATTTTCTGTTGACTTTGTGATTTTGTCGATCGACTCTTTTATCTTTTTTAGAACCATACCGATGGTTTTTGACTGAACGCTTGAGTTTTCGGCTAACTTGCGGATTTCATCTGCGACAACTGCAAAACCTTTTCCAGCCTCGCCCGCGTGAGCCGCTTCGATCGCCGCGTTCATCGAAAGAAGGTTAGTCTGGCTTGCGATGTTTTGCATAACAGAGTTGATCTCCAGCAAACCTTCCGATTCGCGCGCGATTTCCTGAATATCCGAAGATACTTCCTGTAAACCGCCGCGCCCGACTTCGGAAGAATCTTTTAATAATTTAACGTTAGCGGCGTTTTTAATCAGCGTATCCGTTACCGATTGAATATTCGCGACCATTTCTTCGATTGCCGCGGAAGCCTGCGAAACATGCGTGCTTTGCTCTTCAACATGGATATTTAACTTGTTGATGTTTACAGTTACCTGTTCCATTGTCGCGTGAGTTTGGCTGACACTCGCGCTTTGATTGATAATTCGTCCTTTGATGCTTTGAATATTCGCTGTTATTTCGTTAACGGCGGCAGCGGTTTGATTCATATTATTTGCA
>JGI24695J34938_10001847_pt1 | contig 17186 bp, 14 predicted proteins | sample TergutCo191P3_FD_34938 | JGI IMG/M metagenome (IMG submission 34938)
TTGCGTTCATAATTGGAGGATTTTTTACCGGTCTTTCCGGTTTTATCGGCATGAAAATAGCGACTATTGCCAATTCACGCACCACAAACGCAGCTCAGACAGGTCTAAACAGAGGTCTTAGAGTAGCGTTTTCTTCGGGGACTGTAATGGGATTTTCTGTCGCTGGGCTCGGGCTTCTTGACGTCACCGCATGGTACCTTGTTCTTGTTCATGTTTTTCACGCCGGCACTGCGGAAATTGCGCAAACGATGATTTGCTTCGGTATGGGCGTCGCGTCCATGGCGATGTTCGCGCGTGTGGGCGGCGGTATCTTTACCAAAGCCGCCGATGTCGGCGCTGACCTTGTCGGAAAGATCGAGGCTGGTATTCCTGAGGATGACCCAAGAAACCCGGCGACAATTGCAGATAACGTCGGCGATAACGTCGGTGATGTCGCGGGAATGGGCGCTGACCTTTATGAATCTTACAGCAACGCCATAGTCGCGACATTTGCGCTTGGTTTTGCGGCTGGCTATGAATCCGCGGGTCTTTTACTGCCAATCTTAATGGCTGTTGTCGGTATTTGCACGTCAATTATCGGTACTTTCTTTGTCCGCACAAAAGAAAAAGCGACGCAGTCAAATCTTTTACGTTCGCTGCATTTAGGGACATGGTTCGCGGCGGGACTCTCCGCCGCTGCCGCGCTGCCACTCACTTTTTATATCGCGAATTTGGAAGGCGGAGCGATGGTGCAGAACGCGTGGGGNATTTTTTACGCGATTTTGATCGGCATCGCGTCGGGAGTTATTCTGGGGTTCTTCACCGAATATTACACTTCCGATCATTACAAACCGACGCGCGAACTTGCTGAGTCGAGCGAAACCGGCACCGCTACGCTGATGATCGGCGGTTTTTCGCTTGGTTTAAAATCAGCGACATGGCCTGTTATGACCATCGCAATCTCTGTTATCGGCTGCTTCTTAATTAATGACGGCACTAATAATTTCTACACAGGTCTTTACGGCATCGGCATCGCCGCTGTAGGCATGCTCGCGACTCTCGGCATCACGCTCGCGACGGACGCTTTCGGTCCTGTTGCAGATAACGCCGGCGGCATCGCGGAAATGGCGAAACTTCCCAGAGAAGTGCGCGAAAGAACAGACGCCCTCGATTCGCTTGGCAATACAACCGCCGCGACCGGAAAAGGTTTTGCGATCGGTTCAACCGCGTTTACGGCGCTTGCGCTTTTGGTCTCGTACAAAAATGTCGCGGAAACTTCAATAAAAAACGCGGCGGTATTAGACCCGGATAAAATGAGGATGCTGAAAGGCGGCGAACTTGATTTAAATATCATAACCAATCCAGTTGTACTGGTTGGGCTTTTCTTCGGCGTTGCGCTGACATTCATGTTCGCGGCTCTTACTGTAAGAGCTGTACATCGCGCGGCGCAGAACATTGTAAAAGAAGTCAGGCGTCAATTCAGGGAAATATCCGGTTTGATGGAAGGCACGGCTGTTCCCGATTACGCGAAATGTGTAGACATTTGCACACGCGGCGCGCAGAAGGAAATGATTTGGCCGTCACTGCTCGCGATAATTTCTCCGATAGTAACCGGTCTTATTTTCGGACCTTCAGGCGTTATTGGATTTTTAACAGGTCTTATTTTAACTGGTTTTGCTATGGCGGTTTTTATGCTGACAGCCGGCGGAGCGTGGGATAACGCTAAAAAATACATCGAAAGCGGTAAGCACGGCGGAAAGGGCAGTGACTGTCATAAAGCGGCTGTAATCGGCGATACTGTAGGCGATCCGTTAAAAGACACGACAGGTCCTTCCTTCAATCTTTTGATAACTCTCGCGGCGACTGTCGCCATTGTATTTATCGGCGTTACTGTAGCGTTTTCATTGATTTAATTGATTCCGCATAGGCTAACAATGCCTGTGAAAGTATTATATTCTCTTTTAAAATCCGCGTTTTAGCTCTATAATGGAAGTATATGCGAAAAATACTTGTCGTCATTCTTCTGATTGCGCCGCTTGCGTTTTTATCAGCCGAGGATGATGAAATTGAGAATAATAAAACAGACGCGGTTACTTCCGCAACCTTTGTTCCTGAAACAGCCGCTGAAATGATAGAAGAAGAGATGCATTTTCTGCAAAGGCTTGGAATCGCTTTTGCAATTATCGCGGTGCAAGTGCTTTTAATCTGGCTTATTTGGTTTTTGTTTAAACGGATAGAAAACAAGCTTGAAAACGCAAAAGGCGAAAAAATTAAGCCGCTTGTTTTTAAAAATTTTAAAATTCTTACTACCAAGCAAATTGTCAAAGTTATAGAATTCTTTTTAAGAATGTTTAAATATTTAATTACCGCAGTTCAGCTTTTTCTTACAATACCGATAATTTTCAGTCTTTTCTCCGCCACAAAAGAGCTGTCGTCAACAATATTTGATCATATTTTAAATCCTATAAAAAGCATCGGTTCTGGAATTATTGGATATATTCCGAATCTTATCACAATTATTATTATAATTTTTGTTACCCGTTATGTGCTAAAAGGACTCAAGTTTTTCGCTGTTCAGATCGAAAAAGGCAGGTTAAAAATTCCGGGTTTTTACCCCGAATGGGCTGCTCCTACCTATAAAATTTTTCAGGTTCTTTTGTGGGCTTTTACTGTCGCTATGATTTATCCGTATCTGCCTGGTTCAGATTCGGGAGCTTTTCAGGGAGTTTCTGTTTTTATAGGTATAATTTTTTCGCTTGGATCATCAACCGCTATCGGCAATCTTGTAGCGGGGCTTGTTATCACATATATGCGTCCGTTTAAAATAGGCGATCGCGTTCAAATAAAAGAAGTGACAGGTTTTGTCGTAGAAAAAAATTTGATGGTGATTCGTCTTAAAACGCATAAAAATGAATATGTTACTTTTCCCAATTTATTAATTCTGGGTTCAAATATAATTAATTTTAATACATCTTCTGATGAAGACGAAGAAGGTTTAATCATTTTCGCGGAAGTTACATTCGGGTATTCTACTCCATGGCAGACCGTTCATGACATTTTAATAAACGCGGCTCTGACGACAGAGAATGTTTTAAAAAAGCCGAAACCATTTGTGCTGCAGACTAAACTTGATGATTTCTACGCTTGTTATCAGATCAATTGTTATACAAAAAGCGTAAGCAGAGTGCCGCAAATTTATACAATGTTGTATGAAAATATTCAAAATGGTTTCCGTGAAAGCGGATTGGATTTAACATCAGCGCATTACAGAGTAATTGTTAAGGAATAGAAAATGCGTTATAATCAGAATATGATCGATGCGAAAAAATATTTTTTGGTTATTTTTCTGGTTATAATTTTTGCTTCTTGTCAGTCATCTCAGGTGCAGGATACGCAGACAGCGAATGAGAATGAGAAAGCGAAGGATTTTGCGGAAATGCGTCCTGATATCCGTAATCTTGACGAGCTTACCGTAGTTTTTTCCAGTCATGATATAGAATTGGATTTTCGAAAATCGTATTATTCAAGCGAAGCGCAAATCTTTACCGGCATTTACGAAGGGCTTTTTTCCTATCATCCTGTAACGCTTGAACCTGTTCCGGCGATGGCGGCGAGCTGGCTGCTTTCTGAAGATAAAAAGCAATGGACATTTAACATTCGTCAGAGTTCCCGTTACTGGAACGGCGATCCTATCACCGCCGAAGATTTCCGCACCGCGTGGCTTTCTCTTCTTGATCCACAGAGAGATTCTCCCTATTCAAGTTTTTTTGATGTAATAGAAGGCGCGCGCGACTACCGTAACGGAATTGAACGCAATCCTGAAACGGTAGGAATATCAGTTCCCAATCCAAGAACGTTAATCGTAAAATTAAATTCACCCGCTTCTTTTTTCCCCGCGATGCTTTGCCATCATTCATTCAGTCCGATTCATTCATCAATGGTAAATAAAAAAGACTGGTCAGCGAAAGACGGACAGGGAAAATGGACGCCTCCTGTTTCAAACGGGCCGTATAAAATTGTTTCGATGAATGAAGAAAATATTTTATTACAGAAAAATGAATACTACTGGGATCGAAACCGCGTATTATTGGATAAAATTAACGTAAAATTTTCCAAGACGGCGGAAGAAGCCGCGCGTCTTTGGAACTCAGGCGAAGCGCGCTGGATCGCGGGAGAAGTCAGCGTTGATTCGTTAACGGATCGTTCAGGCATTCAGGTGAATGTTTTATTCGCGACGCATTACTATTTTATCCGTTCGTCGGATAAACCATGGAACGATCACAGAGTCCGCCGCGCGATGGCTCTTGTTCTTCCGTGGGAGGAAATCCGAAAAGACTATTATCTTCCTGCGGAAACATTAATATTTCCCATCATCGGATATCCTACTGTAGAAGGAATTAAAGAAAGCAATATTGATGAAGCGAAAAAATTGATGGATGAAGCGGGATACGCAAACACCGCAGGGCTTCCTGAGCTTGTTATACGGCTTACTCCTTCGCGTGACGCAGAGCGCATCGGAATCATAATGGCGAACGCGTGGAAAAATATACTCGGCTTTAATGTAAGAGTGGAAGTTATTCCGTACAGCAGATATTTTGATTCAATGAAAGAAGGCGGATATACAATTGGTTCTACCACATGGATAGGCGATTTTGCAGATCCTTACGCGTTTCTTCAAATGTGGCAGCGCGATTCAAATTTAAATGACGCAAGACTTAATGACGCCGATTTTGAAGAGCTGATTGAAAGATCGATGATTGAAGAAGGTATTGCGCGTCTTGAAACTCTTTCCAGAGCGGAAAAACTTTTGCTTGAAAGGGGCGCGGTGCTGCCGATTTGTTTTAATCCCGCGCTCAATATTGTTGATACAGGCGAACTAGATGGATGGTATCCCAATGCGCTGGATATTCATCCGTTTAAATATTTATCTTTTAAGGCATACCGTCCGCTGCCCGGTGTAGCGTTTGCAAAATGATTAGAACAGGTCTTGGCTACGACATTCACCGGTTAAAAAAAGGAAGACGCTTTCTTCTCGGCGGCGTTGAGATACCATTTTCGAAAGGAGAAGACGGACACTCGGACGCGGACGCGCTTGCCCATGCGGTAATCGATGCGCTTCTTGGCGCGTCAGCTCTCGGTGACATCGGTGAATTTTTCCCCCCGTGCGATCCCGCATGGAAAAACGCTGACTCAATGGAACTATTGCGCAAAGTTTACTCGCGCGTTAAAGGCGCAGGCTGGAAGATTGTCAATCTTGACTGCGTAATAATCTGTGAAAAGCCAAAAGTGCTTCCCTTTAGAGACGTTATCCGCAAATCGTTAGCTGAAATATTAGAAGTAGCGAAGGATTGCGTTTTTGTAAAAGGCAAAACTAAAGAAGGACTGGGCGTTGTGGGAAAAGGAAAAGCAATTGAAGTATTCGCTCAGTGCTTACTCGAACAAAAATAAAATAATAAAGTAAGTGTTCGTAATGGTTTATATGGTTCGTGGTTAAAAATGAGAAAGATATACTGGGATAATATATTTAAAGCTTTGGAAAAGTGGCGTGATAATCTTGCAGTCAGCGATCCTTCTGTAACAACAGTTGTTGAAAATTACAAACAGGATCCGTCTGCTGACAGGCCGTGGGCGGTGCTGGTTTCTACCATCATAAGCCTTCGCACAAAAGACGAAGTAACGCTTGTTTCTTCGCAAAGATTGTTAGGTGAAGCAGGCAATCCCTGGTTATTGGATAAAATTAAAGAATCGAAAATTGAAAAACTTATCTATCCCGCGGGTTTTTACCGCAATAAAGCGTCCTCGTTAAAAAAAATATCAAGGATTTTAATTGAGCAATACGGCGGAAAAGTGCCGTCAACGATGGATGAATTGCTTGCTCTCCCCGGAGTAGGAAGAAAAACCGCGAATCTTGTGTTAACAGAGGCGTTTGATCTTGACGGTTTATGCGTTGATATTCATGTTCACCGGATTTCAAACCGGTGCGGCTGGCTTAAAAGCAGCAATCCTGAAGAAACAGAAATGATTTTAAGAGATATTCTGCCTAAAAAGTACTGGAAACGCATAAATTACCTGCTTGTTCTGTACGGACAGAAACTCTGCCGGCCTGTGAGTCCTTTTTGCGCAAAATGCGTTATTAATAATCAATGTTCACGTAACGGCGTTATTAAAAGCAGATAAAAAAACGCAGAACATAAAATTCTGTTCCGCGTTTATGATTTAATTTAATTGTTTGAGGCTTTTCAAAACTAACCGAGTTTAGAAAAAGCTCATTTTACTTTAATTGCTTTTGTTATTTTTCCAAGCGTTTTCGTTAATGCTTTATTGTTAGCTGCTTTTTCCAGATCGTATTCCATTTGAATGTTAAGCCAGAATTCCGGTTTTGTGGAAAAATATTTCGCAAGACGTATGGCAATGGATGTCGTAATTCTGCTTTTATCAAGGCTGATAAGCCTTAATGCCGTTTGACTGCATTTGATTTCTTTTGATAATCTATTACAGTTTATATCGTATTCATTAATATATTCCAGAAGCAATGCTCCTGGTGATTGTTTTGTTTTTGGCATAGTAACTCCTTAACGTATAATATAATAAAAAAAATATTGTTAGTCTAGCACTTTTTTTATTTTATTTTATAACTTCTCTGTCCCATGTAGTATTTTTCATTTTTTTTCCTGTGAAAATAAAATGCTCCTTAATATCAGCCATAATTAAAGTGTTTAGTGCAATATCATAACTGCCGTTTATGTGAATTGCTTTATGGGCGTCAGCTGTAATTATTACAGGAATATTATATTCGCGGATTATTTTTAAAAATTCTAAAGACGGATAAACATCATTTGTTTTATTTCTATTTATCCCGCCTGTGTTTACTTCAATTACTAATCCGGCTTCTTTTGCTAAATACGCGATTTCTCTTTGTCTTTTTATTTCTTTTTCAAAGGACCATAAATTTTTATTCTGCGTATTTTTTTTTAATAGATCCGCGTGTCCAAGTATATCAAACCCGCCTAATGAAATCATTTCAGCCTGCGCGTCATAATAACTGTTCATTAATTTTTCCGCGTCACCGTTATATCCGTCTCTAAGACCCGCTTCGAATTCGTCTTTGGAGCCGTCTACTGTAAAAAAATCCGCGCCGTTTTCTGGGAAGAGATAATGAACGCTGCCGATTATATAATCAAGGTTTAACGAAATTACATCATGATCCAGAGGAGAGCGTCTTCCTTTTATATAATCAACTTCATATCCAAGAAAAACATTTAATTTCCCGCGCCATCGTTCTCTGGCGGCAAGAACTGCAGAGACATATTCATCCACGCGCTCGTCTTTTAAATTCCAGCTGCTTTCCTTGCCGGTTTGCTTTTCAATCGGCGCATGAGCGCTGAATCCGACAGCGAAAAGCTCTTTCTCGTAAGCAGCGCGGCACATTGTTTCGACATCGTCCTTGCCGTCGCAAAAAGTAGTGTGTGTGTGCATGCTGGAAAACCGCTGTTTTGTGTTCATTTTACTCCCATTAATTGCGCGCCGCTTTTTTTATCATATTGTTTATCAGCGGAAAATTCCATTAGTCTATTCTGAGGAATAAAGCTAAAAGATGTTAAGTTTTCCATACGATTTCTTTCTCCTGTAATCAGGATTAAACCGCGTTCTGCGCATGCGTAACATCCGTAAAGATTGTCAGGTAACGGAAAAGCGTCAGATATTACTCTTGCTCCGCTTGAATTTTCCATGCTCCGCGCACCGGAAATTTGACGTGACTTTGCGTGATCTTCTTTCGCGTACAGAAAGCTGAAAACCAGCCGTTCCTTTGGAATTCTTGCAGAAGCGGAGAGACGATGAAGTTCTCCGGGCGCATTCGATGTTTCAAAAGCGAAATGGCACCAGCGTTTTTTTGTATCGATCCAGTTGCGTCCGCGCGTGAGTTTTGCGGGACCTGCGATATAAGGACAGGCTGCGCAGTGCGTACATGGAGCCAGAGGAAGATGTCCAAGTTTTATCAGCTCATCACGCAAAAGAGAGATAAATTTTCCCGATTGCGGCACTCCGGGTTCTACTGTTAAAAGGGACGCGCCTTTTCCCGCTTCGCTTCGCAGCAGAGCCGCCGCGTTTGCAGCCATACGCGTTAACTCCTGCGAATTATTATGAGAAATATTTTCATATACTTCGTTAAAAATATTTATCGCGCAAACAAGAGAAGCGGGTTTTCTCTTTTTTAAGGAGGGTTTATTTGCTTTTCTGAAATCAATATCTTCTTTTATTATATTTATTTTCCACGGAGGATTTTCCGTGTTGTCAGTTTTCTTGCACAAAGCCAGAAAAAACTTTTTTCCGGCGTCAAGCGCGGGACCGCTTCTGTCTATGCAGTTAATCTCCAAAGGAATTTTCCGCAAGTCTTCTCTCGCAATCCAAAGAGCCGCCGCGAATGTCAGAGGACCGCAGCCAATATCCGTAATTGAATCATCGCCTGAAAGATTAATATCCAATGCCGGCAATAACAGGCAAAGACGATAAAGATTCCACGGCAGAAAATAATGCAAATAAGCTGAAAGAAAATTCGGGCGCGCAAGATAGGAAAGAGATCGCTCTCCCCGTTTGTTTGTAAGAAGACGAGAAAGTTCAGCGATATCAGAAGGCAGAGCGTTTCTGAATTTCTGCGGAACGGGAAATGTTTTATTAATTAATTCCGGAATACCGCGTAACAAGTCATTGGTTTTATCCGCGCTGGCTGGTTCGTTCCGCGTTAAGCCGTGTTTCATTTTTTGAATGCCAAATTATCTGACAACAGCAGATACCGGAACAACCACATAGCCTGATCTGACCAATGCGTCAAGAAGAACTTCGATGCGCTGGAACAAATACTCGTCTCTGCCCCCGGGCAGTAAGCCGATGCGGATGGGTACAACAGCGCCTGCTTGTTTTTTTGTCATTATCTGTTCGATTATAACTGAAGGAGTTATATGCTGAAGATTGAGTCTTAACACGTCTTCTTTGGAAAGCCAATCGCCGGGATCAATTGTTCTGCGCACTGTTATGTATCCTGTCGACGCGGCGGCGGCGTTAATCGCGTCTGAAGAACGGTACAGCGGAGGATGCCATAGAATTGAAAGCTCCCTTCCTGTCGCGCGGTGAAATTCATCTTCGTTACGCGCAAGTCCCTGAGCGATAAATTCGTTCGTGATGCGGTAGCGCACATCTGAAAGATCGATGGGAGCGTAAAACATGGAACCAGTCTCGTGTCCCGCGTTTACAATTGACGCCGCGGCAAGCGGATTTCTGCGGATAAATTCGCCGTTCATGAAAAAAGTCGCTCTGAAATTATAGCGGCGAAGAGCTTCCAATACTTTTGCAAGTCCTGTGTCGTCATCGTAGAGATCAAAACAAAGCGCGATTTGCGTCTGCTGTCCCATGGGAAAGACTCTGTTAATTGCATGTTTCGCCATTATTGAAGAAGTGCCGGTTGATTGCATATAACGAATCATTGGAAGATTTTTTAAAAGACCCGCTGATTGAGGTTCCAGAAAAATGCGGAAATTATCCGACGAGTAAGATGTCGCCTGCAGCAGCACGTTATTTACCTGTACCCATGCGCTTTTTCCGTCGCTCGCGTACCAGTTATTGCCGTTTTTCGCGAGCACGCGGACAGGGTCTCTTGAACTTTCTTCATAGCCGAATGCTTCGGCGCTTGAAAGACAGATAATTCTGCGCTGGCTTGGAGAAGAAATATTAATTTCTTCTATATATTTGGAATTTCCTGTTATTATGCTTCTGTTGTTTATCCAAACGCAGCTTAAAACAGTTTCGTTATCCAGTTTTTGAATGGGCGTCATTTGCTCGTAATCGTACAGTTCAAGTCCGTTTTTTCCCCAGAAAATTATTTTTGATCTGTCAGGGGATAACGCCGCGTTCGGCAATGAAGATACGTTTCTGAAAGAAGTTATGCTTGTATCTGCATTAATATTGTTAAACCGTACCGCGGAATACTCGTTATGAATTGAAAAACATACGGTTAATGAGTTTAATCCCCAAAGTACGTTAAAATTCTCAGCTCCGTAGGGAATCGGAATGTGAGGAAGAAAATTTACAGCCGCGCTGCCGGAACCGTTTTTCTTTTCACCTAACGCAAAGCAGAAAAAACTTCTTGATCCCTTGTTTATCAGAATGGAGCTTGAATCAGGAGCTACCCAGTAAAGGTCAAAGTTCGGATCAAAGTCGAATGGAATAATCGCGGCAACTTTGCCGATTGAAAGAAAATCACCGTAAATTGTTCTTGTAAAAAGCTCAGGATTCAAAACCTGATACAGCGTGTTTCCCGTAATGTAATAAAAATGCCCGTTGCTGCCCCAGGCTATCGAAGTAATTCCTCCCGCGCCTATCATTCTGAACCGTTCGCTTACCATTGTTGATAAATCGTTCAGTATGGGAAAGTAAAAAAGACTGCCGCCTTTTTCGTAAACAAAGAGACGCGACGTCGGATTCCATCTTGCGGGAAAATTAGCGCCCGGAAGCTCAACTCTTTCGCTGATTATCCACTTTGCGCCGCTTGATATATCAACAAGAAACAAGGTTCCGAATCCCGCGCTTACAGGCTCAATGTGAAGAATCCATCTGCCGTCAGGAGAAGCCGCTATATCCTGAAGCCTTCCTTTTAAAGGAATGCTGCCTTGAGCGAACGAAGGGTATCCCGGAACAGGAGATGGAAGTCCGCCTGACACGGGAATTCTGGCGGCTCCTAAACGGTTTAAAGCCAGAATCGTTCTTCCGTTTTCAATGAGATACATTTTCTCAGGATACGCCGTAAGCTGCTGGATGGATAAATCACTCAGTTTTGATATATATATGCTGCTTTGGTTTTCAAAGTCAACTTTGTATAAAAGCCTATCATCTTCAGAGAGGGTAAGACCGCTGAATTCAACCGCGTAAAGGTCAAATATCAACGTAAGTGAAAAAATTAAATAAGGGAGAAGAACGCGGTTTTTCATGATTATTCCTTGTTTTTTAGGCACAGGAACGCGTCAAGTTCCTGCTCCATGCAGGAAAGCTGTTCTTCCATCTTGATAATCCGCTGAATTGAGAATTTTATCTGCCGATCCATCAGCTTTTTACAGGCGCTATTTACAACGTCGCTGAATGTGCTGGAATTAGCGTCTTTAACAGCCGTTGATTCCGGCCACTTTTGCATGTGATTGGAAGAGTGTTCCCGCCCGGTTTTTTCACCAAGTATCATATATATATTGTAATATACTTTATTGTGTAATTTCCACAGAATTTTCCGCTGTTTCACTCGCCTGCGCCGCATCGAATGCATTAATAAAAGTGAACACGGCAAAAAACGCTAAAAGCACCAGTAATAATTTACGCATACAACCTCACTATACCATACCTAGTTTAATAATTCCAGCGGATTTATTAATTTATTATTTTTGTCGTACATTCCAAAATGCAGATGCGGTCCTGTGCTGTAACCTGTGTTACCGGAAACTCCGATTTTTCTGCCTCTGGCGACTCTGTCTCCCTGTTTTACCGAAAAAGCGTTTAAATGCCCGTAAAGGGTTTTATATCCGTTACCGTGGCTCAAAATTATATATTTTCCGTAAAGCCAGCTTTCGCCTGTAACAGAAACTACTCCGTCTAAAGACGCCATGACGGTCGTTCCTGTATCAGCCCTGAAATCAACTCCGTCATGGAACTGAAGCGCGCCGCTAATTGGATCTTTTCTCATGCCGAAGTAGCTGGTAATATAACGTCTTCCCGGCAGCGGGTACATGAACAATTCGCCGAGACTCATCCTGAGATCGATGTCGTTCATTCTGGCGCCAGGAATAAAGAGTGTTTCTCCGATTCTGATATTATCGCTTTTTATATCATTTACATCTAAAATGACTTCTAACGGCACATTAAAAGACGTTGAAATCTTTGAAAGGCTGTCTCCTCTTTGAATCTGATACGGAATGCCGTCAATATTCGGTATTCTTAAGACCGTTCCTTCCTGAAGAGTTCTCGCGTTGCGTATATTATTGGAAGCAATTATCGCGCCGATCGAAACATTGTGGTTTTGTGCGATTACTGACACGGAATCGCCTCTTTTTACCTTGTAATCCTTCCATTCAAAGGTGACAAGCATGCCATGACGCGCGGAATCTTCGGTTTTTGGCGCTGAAACAGCCCCGGTTTCTGACGCCGCTTTGGTTTCACTTGGTTTATTCCCGAAAAGTCCGGGAATTTCTACTGCGGAATATTGAATCAGCCGTTTCTCGGCGTTATTCTTTTCTTCGACAGGAAAGAAATCATTAATGCCTACCCTGATAATGTTTAAATCTTCCAGATTGAAAGCAGCAAGTGAAATTACCACAATCCCCGCGATAACCGCGATTGTTGCGAAAGACGGGATTGGAAAACTAAAACCGGCTCGTTTCTGCTCCGTTTTCGGTTTCTTTTTCTTTGTATGAACAGGTCTTTGATTGAAATGACTCATAAATCCGGCGTTAAAACCTGCCGATTTATAATTATGTCTTGAAGAAGATGATTTTCTTCTTTTAGATATAAATTGTTTTTCTATAATTGCTGCCATATTTGGTATATCGACAAAAAAGGTTCCTGAGATTAGCAGCAAGACCGGCATGTGGCAGTTAATTAATTTTTTGATATACTGCCAATATGAAAGGGTTAGCGCCTGTTTTCCTGGCTATCGCCGCGGCTTTTATCATTAAACTTTTGTTTTTTGATTTTATTATCGCGCAGGGACATTCGATGGAACCGGCAATAAATGACGGCGCAGTTCTTATCATCAGCCGTTTAAGTTACGGAATACGGCTTCCGTGGGAGAAAAGCAGTTACCTTTTCCGGTGGTCAAAACCGGCGGAAGGCGATGTTGTGGTTTTTTTTACGCCTGCGGGAGAGAAAGCTATTAAACGCTGTACGTTAATAGAAGGAGACAGTTTTTTTGCTGAAGGCGATAACAGTTTAACATCGTATGACTCGCGCGCGTACGGGAAAGTACCTATAGAAAATATTATTGGGAAGGTATTAGGGCATTAAATGAATCAAAAACTGCGTTTTATTCTGCTTTTCTGCTTTTTGGGAATTTTCTCTCTGTATTTACTGGTTCATTACGCTTTATTAATAATAAAAGGCGAACCGCCGGTTTCTCCGCGTCAGGCTGCCGCGCTTCCTGAACGCGGTTCCATTACAGACCGGCATGGCCGTTATATGGCAATGACAATCAGGTTTGCTGATGTAAGCGTTTGGCGGCAGTCAATAACAGATATCGATGTTCTGGCGGATGAAATAGCGCACGTTCTTGAAATGACTCCTGAAGAAATTATCAATAAAATAAACGCCGCCGAATCCAATTTTTTATATTTAAAAAGACAGATCGATGATGTGCACGCGAGGCGTCTAATTGACATTCTGGAAGAAAAAAATATAAAAGGCGTGATGGTTCAGCCGATTACAGGCAGGGTATATCCTGAAAAAAATCTCGCAAGCCAGATAATAGGTTTTACGGGAGATGACAACCGCGGACTTGAAGGCATCGAATTTGCGCTTAACGATATTTTAAACGGAGTTGACAATAACGGAAAAGGATCTCAGGTAATATTGACCATCGACGCTTATGTTCAGCATATCCTGCAGCAAATTTCCAGGAGGACGATGGAAGAGACCGGCGCTGAAGCCGTTATGTTTATCGCGATGGATCCGCGAACCGGCGATATTCTCGGCTCCGCGTCTCTTCCCGATTTTGATTTAAATAATATCCGTGCGTCAGACGCTGTCAGCCGGATGAACAGGCCTGGAATTTGGGCGTTTGAACCCGGTTCAACTTTTAAAGTTTATTCTATGGCAGCTCTTCTTGACGCGGGCGTGATTTCCAGCAATACAGCTTATGTCTGCAATGGTTCGTATACACCGATCCGCGGCGCGCCGATAACATGCCTAAGCAATCACGGCAGGGTAACGGCAAGAGAAATAATCATTCACTCGTGCAATGTCGGAGCCGCTTACGCTTCAGATAACATCGGATCAAAAGCGTTTTATCAAATGTTAACCGACTTTGGATTTGGTTTCAGAACCGGTTCCGGCATTCCAGGAGAAACAGCCGGATATCTTGTGCGAAGCGAAAATTGGTCTGACAGATCAAAACCGACAATCGCGTTTGGTCAGGAGATTGCCGTCTCCGCTTATCAGATTCTTCAGGCGGCAACGGTTATCGCGAATAACGGCATTTTGGTTCCGCCGCGTATTGTGCTAAAGACAGTGTCAGCCGACGGAAGAATCGTAACTGAATGGGACGGCGGGGAAAGACGCCGCGTTATAAGCGCGGAAACAGCGAAAATTATGCGCAGTTATATGGCTGATACCGCTTCTGTAGGCGGTTTGGGCTGGCGCGCCGGAATGCAGGATTTATCTATCAGCGTAAAAACCGGAACCGCGCAGATTATTGATCCTGAAACAAGAAGATATTCTGAAACAGATTTTATCGCAAGCTGTGTAGCGATGCTTCCCGAAGAAAATCCTTCGCTTCTTCTTTATCTTGCAGTAATTAAACCGCAGGGAAATATTTTCGGCGCGAGAATCGCGGCTCCCGCGATCCGTGAAGCGGCGGAAGCCTTGATTGAATACCTTGGCATTCCGCGCGGACGCAATCCGCAGATCGAGCATCCTCCGCTTGTAAATATTCCGTCTGGAAAACTTCCCGCCATTCAAAATTATCTGCCTGATTTTACGGGGCTTGCGAAACGCATACTTCTTCCGCTTTTGTTACGTGACGATTTGAATGTTGAAATCCGCGGCGACGGCTGGGTGCGCCGTCAGAGTCCGCCAGCCGGAACGCCGGTTGAAATTGGAATGACGATAATTCTGGAGCTGGAGTAGTTGGTAGTGAGGAGTTAGGAGTGAGAAATGTGGAGTGGGGGAGAGGTGGTGATTTGATTAAGAGGGATGATGTCATTTTTAGACAAAAATAAAGAAGTTTTACAGCAGCAGTATACGGGTCTCTGGGAAGAGCTGGTTTCAGGTGATGAAGACGAACTTCCGTCTGAACATATAAAAATTGAAACCGCGCCGGCAGGCAATCCAACGCTAAGTATTAAAGGAATGCATATTCATTCACCCCGCGATCCCGCGCGCGAAGCAAAGCGTTTAATAGAAACTATAAATACTCCTCAGTTAAAAGCTCCTGTTGTTATTCTTGGTTTTGGTCTTGGTTACGCGGCGGAAGCAGCCGCTTCCCTTGGACTGCCTGTCATTATAGTAGAAAAACATAAAAACCTTTTATTAAAAGCGTTTGAGCTTAGAGATTTTAGCGGTTTTCTTTCAAATAACAGGCTGCTCTTTATTGCCGGCGGTTCCGGAGACGGTATTACAAGCGCGCTTGGAATAGCGAACGAATTAACCGCGAATGACGACGAAGAAAAAAAGAAACCGTACGTTATCCGCAATAAAGCGCTCATTGATCTTGATGAACATTGGTATAAATCAATTGAAGATAAAATCCGCACATGGTCGATGCGTGATGACGTCAACACTGCTACGCATAAAAAATTCGGGAAAAGATGGATCAGAAATCTGAAGAAAAATATGATCGCGATTCGGGATTTGCCGGGAGTTTCTCATCTTGCCGGACTTGCTGAAAAAAGTAATACCAAATTTTTTACCGCTAACCGCACTAACCAGCGCGAACAAGGAGACGGGGAGAAAGAATTTCTGCCGGTGTTTTTGGCGGCGGCCGGACCCAGTCTTGACAGAATTTTGCCCTTGTTACGTGACATTTATGAAAGGTGTATCATTGTCGCTGTTGATACTTCACTTCGCTTTTTTGTCAGGAACGGCATACAGCCTGATTTTGTTCTTGTGGTTGATCCTCAGTTTTGGAACAGCCGCCACCTCGATCGCTGCATTGACGGACAAACTCTCAGTAAAACCGCGCTAATCGGCGAGTCCGCCGTTTATCCGCCTGTGTTGAATCTGCCTTTTAAAAATAAATTGCTTTGCGGTTCTCTTTTCCCGCTCGGTACTTTTATTGAGAAGCAAGTTGATTCCAAAGGCAGGCTTGGAGCAGGCGGATCTGTCGCCACTACCGCGTGGGATTTCGCGCGTACTCTCGGCGCAAACGAGATATGGATTGCGGGTTTAGATCTTTCCTTCCCCGGTTTAAAAACGCATTTTAACGGCGCGCGTTTTGAGGAAAAAGCCAATTCGGAATCCTGCCGTTTCTATCCTGTTGAAAAATGGACAGTGAACGCTCTACGCGGCGGCTTTCCGTTTAAAGCGCCTTCGGCTGACGGAGGACAGGTTCTCACCGATCGAAGATTGTCGCTCTACGCGGCATGGTTTGAAAATCAATTTAAACAGTATCCGCAAATTCAAAATTACTGCTTCTTTCAGGATGGATTAAAAATCGCGGGGCTTACGTTTAAGGAAACAAAAGAATTTCTTTCGCTTCCGAAACGCCGCGGCGAAATTGACAGCCGCGTGAAAGCGATTTTTGAAAAAATAGAAAATGAGTTTAATAATCCCCAGGAGAAAGCCGGGAGAGAGAAACGTTATGCGAACGCGGTTTCACTTTTAGAGAGAGGGATTAAAAATATCAGAAGCGCGGCTGAAGAAGGAGCGGAAATTTCGCAGCTGGCGTTAAGGTATCCGTTGAATCCTCAGCAGCAGAATAAAGTTATAAAAGAGCTTGATGAAATTACCCGCCGCGTAAAAGAGAGCGATGTTAAGGAAATTGCAAGTTTTTTACTGCCGCTGACTGAAGGTAATGATACGCAGGTGAAAGATGAAAAAGATCAATTTAAGGCGTATTTGAATTCATCGCTTAAACTTTTTTCCGCAATGGCGGAAAGTATGCGGCTTTACAAAATATAATTTGTGTTATACAATAACCGTAACAAGGAGTATAACTATGGCATTTTGCAGACAATGCGGGAAGCAATTAGAACAAGATACAAGATTTTGCTCCAGCTGCGGAACCCCTACGAATGAAATTTATCAGCGTCCTTCTGATCAAAATCAGGGAAATAACGCGGTAAATCCGCTTGCCGATAATTTTTCGGTTTGGCAGGGTTTTGTTACCGGATGGACGAAATATTTTAATATCCGTGACAGAGCGAGAAGAAAAGAATATTGGGGATGGACGCTTTTTATTTTAATTTTCAGTATCGGCGCGTCAATAATGGATTCCATTTTTGGTTTTGCAGCTAACTACGGAG
>JGI24695J34938_10001851_pt1 | contig 17180 bp, 40 predicted proteins | sample TergutCo191P3_FD_34938 | JGI IMG/M metagenome (IMG submission 34938)
GCTATATTATGTCAAGTGTTTTTATAAAATATTTATGTTTTTTTCAAAAAAAGTTAAGAAAATATATTAACATTTGTTAAGTAATTTCAGCTAACAATTATTATCTTTCAAACACTTTTTGCATCTCTTGGCATTGCATTTCTGGTCCTGTTCTAAGAATTCTTTGAATTCTTCACAATGATAACCGTGCGCCATGTGATAAGACAGGTGTTTGCAAGCCTTGCAAGATCGCTTGCCTGCGCCTTGGGGTTTCATTTCTTGCTAGCCACCTCATATAAAAATTTATCTAGTGCCGGTAGTCCGGGTTTTGGGTCCTCAATTATCTTTAAAGGGCAATCGGGATGGCGTGAAGTAGTATATTCATCTACGTTTGGCGTGATAAAATGGCAAGTCATTTCACCATGGTAAACAAATGATATGTCGCAGGCGTGACAGGATTTCTCCGCTTCTATTACTAATATCGCTTTACTCATTCGCTCTCCTTTCCATCTTTAAAACCAATCTCATAGACCTCATCTATGATTTCTCTAATCGCTGTCTCGCTTATCTGCAAGCAGCAAGCTTCTAATAATTCTTTAACAAGTTGATCTATCTGTTTATTCATATGCTTTTTCAAGAGCTTCTTTTATTTGTGGTAGGTCTAAAGCGCTTATATAAGGTTTATCCAATTCTTGACCGCAGTGAGGACAGTATTTATAAACATTCGCGGTATTAGCTCCTAAGAGTTTTTTCTTACACTTTGGGCATTTACAACCATGCTCTGTTTTTATCCATCTCATAGGCTCAGAGAAGTCTCGCTCGTATTTTTCGTTGAGGGCGGCAGCGATCCATTCGAGATAAGTATTATCATAGTTTACTCCTTGTGCTAGATTTTTATAAAAGGCGGTTAAATATGGATGATTTTCCTGTCCTTTTATTTTGCCGCCATCTGCCTTAAACGGCGGCTTTAACAGTTCTTTAAGCGTTTGGCTCATAAATTCTCCTTTAATACTGTTAATTTATAAATTACGTCTTTACCATCTGGACGCTTTTCTGCATGACATTCTAAACATTTTCTTTCATCACCAAAAAAGCATTCGCCACAACTGCTTTTAGATTCAACGGCTATTAAAGCAGTGCCTATTGGTAAATAAGTATTATTTTGCTTCATTGGATGCCTCGATTTTTAACGTGCCGCATTTCGGGCAGGCGTAAACTCTTTTTAAGTCATCGCTAGCGATATACATAGGAAGCTTTGCGTCTTTTCCACGTTGAAATACCATTTGATTTTCTAAAGGTATAAAATCTTCCCCTTCGTATCCGCATAAACATTTCATTCTCTCTACCCTCCAATATTAATATTTAACTAGCAACGCTAGTATTTCTTCCCATGCTTATATTCTCTTTTTTCGTTATAAGCCATCTTTGCTGCTACGTGCCAATCGAGGTTGATATTATAAACACCTGCAAGGTCAAGTAAGCGGATTATCGCGTCTGCGATTTCTTCTTCGACCGTGCCTTTAACAGAGCTTTCGTAAGTACTTTTTTGAAGCTCATTTATTGTTAGTTCTAATAAATGTTTTCCAGACAATAATTCTGGATTATGACACCATATACCCTTTCTATCTGCTTCCATAGCTTCTGATAATTCAGAAACTATAAGCATTAAACGTGTTGGCAAATCGCAAGGTTTTTTATGAAACCCGTGTTCCTGCGCGATATTAAACGCTTTGTCTCGTAATTCGTTTAAACTCATTGTTTGCTCCTTTTATTCCATGCTTCTATTGCTTCTTCTTCGGTGTCATAATTATCAGCAGTAAGTGTATGCCCTGATTTTTCGCACCTAACATAAAAAGACATATCACGACCGAAACCATCAGTATTTGTTGCTATGGACGCTATATCACCACAAAAAGGGCACGGTTTTAATTTAGTCATTTAGGTCTCCAATCAGCAGGCGGTTTACCAATGGGAGTGCAGGCACAGACTTGTACTAGATACGATTCGCATGACGTTGGCGACTTCATCGGACGTTCTTCACTCCAATCTTTGTAAAGACAGTTTCTTTTTTCACCGCAATTGTGTGTACATATCGAATAAACTGCGCCTGTCCATTCCTCGCCGTACTCTTCTTTAAATTGTTCCGGCGTGGGGTATTTGCGGTGACAGCATTGATATTCGCAGTCTTCTTTTAAACATTCGCCGTCTTCATCTATTTCACATATGCCGTCTTTGTAGTTATTACCACTGCAATATAAATCTTTATCAATTTCTATTAACATACAATCCTCCTTCAAATTCTGGATCATCTTCTGGAAACTTTTTACTAGGGTCTCCATCTTTTTCAATCTCAATATGGTTCAGGTAAACCGCGCGATAAGGGTCCTGAATTGCTCTAATTATATAGCAAAACGGACAGGAATCACACAAAGAACAGCTCTTTCTACACTCAAAAATCTTTCCGAAAAGGAGTTAATTATTAAGATCAAAAAAGGACGTTATTGTAATTATTCTGTATCATCTATGAAAAATCTTCATACATCACCTATGAAAGATTTTCATACTACCTATGAAGATTCTTCACAGATATCCATGAAAAATCTTCATAATAACGATGAAAATTCTTCATACCATATTAAAAGCAATAGTAAAGTATATAATAAAAGCAGTAGCAAAGAGTCTGCGCTCATAGCTCTTTCCCTGTCTCGCCATGTTCTAGGTAATAGATTTTTTCTTCATACCTCTGTAATATTTCGCCATAAACATTTATTGTCTCTTGCTGCTTATTTATTTGTGCCTGCAAACCTTCAATCATATCTAGCATTTCGCAGATATTTTCTTCTACCGTTCCTCTCATATTTCCTCCTCATCTGTGAATAATAATTCTGGATATTCCGTTCTAAGCTCAGTCCATATATTTTCAAACTGACTTTCAAATGCTGCACAATCATCGCAAATACCAGATAATACACTGTGTTCCAAATTCATTGTCGTATCCTTCTTGGTACTGCAAGTTCCCCGACATCTCCAATATAGAATCTAACGCATAACGTAATGCCGTTAATTCACCGTTGTTAATATTTATAGTCATTTACTCCCCCTTTTCCTTATAGGTGTAGCCTTACTTGATATAGAGATTGATTTTAATTTGTCGAGATAATCATCCATATTTTTTCTAAAGTCATTATATTTTAAACAAAATATATCCTGACAAACATCTGGGTGTATCTCGCATTTTAAACACGGATTATCTAAAGCAGATATTTTCATTTTGCCTCCAATAATTCAGGGTTGTCGTGGATATTGCCAATTACTTCACCAACAAATGGTTTAAAATATTTATCAAATCGATTTCTTTCTCTATTTCTCTGAAGATTAAAAATGTAAAAACCACAATCTTCTTTAACCCATTCAACTAATGTAGGCACTCGCCCTTCACCAGAGGCTAAAATATCCCCTTCAAATATTCTTGCGCCGTTTTTGTCGAGTGAGCCTGTGAATTGACCTACCGTTTCGGGGTCGACTTCGTGGCGATCATATCTGTCAATATTTTCAAGTAAAATAATATATGCAAAATTACCGTCAATAATTAAATTGCCATATTCCCACTCTTTGTTATCAATTCGTTTACCTCGATAGATATGTTCTCTCATAATACTACCCATCCTGCTAATTTACTGTTCACTTGATCACAATTTTTAATAGCTTTATACAATGACAGTGATATTCCTTTAAACATTGCTTTTTCTATTTTAGGAAAAAAGAAATTCCATGTGTATAACCCTAATCGTGTTTTATAAATCTCACCTATTCCATTAATATATTGTTTTTGACAGTACATTTATTCGTCCCTCCATGGAAATTCCTGTATTAACGGCTCATCCCAGACTTTGGGCTCCACTAAAATCATCTCGCCTGTTTTCTTATCTTTACACCATTTTTCTTCAGCTAGATTATTTTTCATAAACACAGGTACGTTCTTTTCACGGCAGTAGTTGACGATGTTTTCTATCCATTCTTTTTTTGGGATTATTTTGTCTTTACGATTGCCTGTCTCGCGCCCGATGATTATCCAATCTGGCATTTCGCCGTTTTCTAAATCTCCAAACGGTTCTAACAACGGCTCAATACTTACAAAGCATTTATAGGGGGTGTTCTTTACAAACGTAAATTCATTACTTGGTTTTGTACAGGTTGTTCCAAACCAAAAATTTTCAGCGTATGGAAATTTCTTTTCATCGTATAACTTTAGATAACGTTTTGGGTTCTTTGTCAAAAACAAATACCTGTGCTGTGGAGCTTTTTTACACGCATCGAATACCTTTTCAATCCATTCGTCCGATACCCAATCTCCGAATAAATCTCCCATTGACTGCACAAACACTGTCTTGGGTTTCTTCCACTGCTTTAATTTATCAAGCTGTTCAAAGTGGGTATGAGGGATAAACTTAGCGCATAGATCGCAGCCTCTCATGTTCCTTTTAGCCATTTTAGCGGCATAACAGTAGGGATATATCTTGGGATTGTCTTTAGTACCTGTACCATAACAGCCGTGTCCTAAAGGGTTAATTGTTTCGTCTGACCAGTCGATCTTTGTCATATAACATTGCCTCTTTTATCAACAATCGCAACTGGAACAACCTTTCTACAACGTACTTTCTCAATGTTTCCGCTGTAAACAACTATATCTTCTGGATCAACTAGGCATTTTAATATCTTGCCTTTATTAAAATGCTGTGTTGTTATCGCGTTAAAACAAAGATGTAAACCGTTGCCACACTCTATATTTGGATTAGGATCAAAGTCTGGCGCGATTACTTCTTCACCTATTGCGTATTTGATATTACCAGTATAAAAATCACAGTCTGTTTTTGGGTTTACTGATTTATATAAAATTTGTTTTCCATTTTCTTTTTTAAATCTATCTAATACAGATTTATCATATTTAATATCTATATATTTTTTAATACTTCCATTATCATATTGTTTAAATTCTCGATTATTAATTTCTCCAATTACTAGCACATGAGAATTATCTGATACATTTACGCTTGAGTTTTCCCACGCCACTACGCTTGAGTTTCCCCGCGCCTCTACGCTTGAGTTTTCCCGCGCCACTACGCTTGAGTTTCCCCACGCCACTACGCTTGAGTTTTCCCGCGCCACTACGCTTGAGTTTTCCCACGCCTCTACGCTTGAGTTTTCCCACGCCACTACGCTTGAGTTTCCCCACGCCTCTACGCTTGAGTTTCCCCGCGCCTCTACGCTTGAGTTTTCCCACGCCACTACGCTTGAGTTTCCCCACGCCTCTACGCTTACAATAATTCGTTCTGTTGTGTCTTGTAAAACAATTAAAGCGTTTTTCTTTTTAATTGCCTCATTAAATTCTTCTTGATTATGACAGATTATAGTTTTCAAAATAAATCCTCCATCAAAGTGTTCTTCAAATTTGTTCATACAACCTCCTCATACCATTCGTCAGTTTCTTTGTTTAATTTATAGCCTGTCCTACATTCCTTACAAAATAATTCATCATTTATCCCATAAGTCTTTATTAATTTAGTTCCGCATTTACAATTTGTTGGAGCGTTTGATATTACTTCTGCTTCTTTTTTAACTTTTTCTTTCTTTGCTTTCCAACCTGGATATTCTCTTCTTTTTTCTCCCCATGTTTTAACCGCATCTATAAATAAGCGCGTCTTTTCATTCTTTGTTTTATCACCATATCTCTCAATTACACATTCGTTTATAAATTCAAAATATGAGTTCGGAGTTGAAAGCCAAAGTGGGTCTATTCCAGACGCTAAAAAGCCTTTTACAGTATTTTCATCAATGTACATTCCAAGCTTTTCTATATCTGTAACGATTTCTAAATAATTTGAAATAAATAGTGTTGGTTGTTTTGCAGCTTCATCAGAAACTATTTCAGATTGTTTTTTTGCATTTGTATTTCCTTCAGGCGCACCGCCTTTCTTCCCGTTATCACTATTTATTTTCCTTCGATTAGCTGAGTAATCTAAGAAGTCTCTTATTGGTATCCAAACACATTCCTCAAGCCCTTCAAAGTTCGGCGAGGCTCCATAAAGACCATATCTACAGACGGCATCATAGTATTTTAATTGTAATTTTTCAGGAAGTGTTGATATTATACTGTACATCGTCTCACTGAATTTAAAAGACTTAAACCATTTCATTTATTCCCCTCTTTATCCTAAAATTTAAAATGGTATTGTATTTGAAAAATCATCTTCTTGACTTTGGTTTATTTCGTTTTGATTTCTGTCAAGAAGCTGTATATAACTTGCTACTATTTCTACTTTTGATCTGTTCTGCCCTTCGTATTGCCATCGTTCTTGTCTTAATTCTCCGTCTACTCCTACCATTTTTCCTTTGACAAGATATTTTGAAATAGATTCACCTTGCTTTCCCCAAACTACAATGTCGAAGAAATTGGCTTCGTCTTCCCATTCATCACCGTTTCTTTTTCGGCGGTTTACAGCGATGGAGAATTTGCATACTGCGTGTCCATTTGCTGTGAACTTAAGCTCACAGTCTCTTGTTAATCTTCCAACTAAAACTACATGATTAATATCCATAATCCCTCCTAAAATATATCTAATTGATTTCCTGTTTCTGAATGTTTCTCTTCGCCAGGAATATCGTCTATAAAATCATCTGCATTTTTTATATCAGCCGTGTCTTTATTTCCACTTTCTTGTGCTATTTTCTTTAGGCTTTCTTTTAATGATGGTTCGTTACTTAATCTTTCACATAGTCGTTTTTTATGTATTTCTAATAAATCACTTATTAATACAAGACGTTCTACATCTGGATATTTTGGTACTTCAATATGTAGGTAATTTTTAACTTCTTCATATTCCTTTTCAGAAAATACCTTCTCCCCTTTATCGTCTACTGACTCCATAATGTTTTTTAATTCATTCATAGCATCAATAACTTGTTGATTTTCGTATTTTTGTTTTGGCTTGCTCTTACCTAAATTTTCATTTTTTGGCTCTTCTATTTCTGGAATTTTTTCTGGCTCTGGTACATCTATTTCACCTGAATTAAGCCAATCAAATAAATCTTCTCCAAATTTCTCATCTGGTTTTTCAATAAATTGGTCTTGATATTTACCAGTTCTGTCTTTTTGAATTTCTGCAACATGGTTTTGACTTATATCTAACAGAATATCGAACTCATATTCTATTCCTTTTCCTTGCTCCGGACTTGTTCCGCTTCTAGTAACCTTTGTTTTTTCTTTTCCGTTTTTAACTTCTGTTCCTAACGTCCATTCTGTTTTAGACCTCATAGTAACAATCAAGTGACCGGGAAAATTAACCAGAGCATTAATTAGTTTGTTTTGTTTCGGTGTTCCTTTTGACCAAGCAGCCCATGAATTCCCACCAAAATATTTAGAAGCTATATTATCAACTTCCTCTAATAATTCTTTCCAAGAATGAGTTAATGAATCAATAAATAGAACTCTATATCCGTTGTTTTTTGCATATTCAATTACATTTAAAAGGTTATCAATTGATTTATCCGTTATATCGCACACGTCAATATCAAAAATATGTGCATATTTAGTTAACGATCTGTTTTCTGTATCAATTGCGGCTATTCTACTGCCTTGTTTTTTTGCTAACCCTGTAGCAATTCTCAATCCCGTGTAGGACTTACCAGATCCACTCGGTCCGTAAATCGCAACCCTCGCCCATAATTTTGTCCTTACTGCTTTTTTAAACATTTTTTCCTCCTTTTATGGAAATAACATATCTGCCCATGTACTGATAGTTGCCCAATTAACCCCTATGTCAGCATCGTGTTTATCTCTTACTCTTTTTAAAACTTCCATTGCTTGTTCATCGTTTAAATCAGGTCTTTCTGACTTTACATCAGAAATATCCCAGGTTATTTGGATTTGTCGAGAAGGGTCGAAATCTCGTAGTCTTTCTAAATAATCTTGTGCATCTTCGATATTATAAAATAATCCGATCACTCGATGCCCGTTGTTTTCTTTTTCTTCGTATTCTATAACGCTATGGAAAAATCTATGCACATTGTTTAATCGCAAATCCGCAGAATTTTCCTCATTTTTGGGAACTACCTTATATATTTTCATTTTCCCTCCTACGCAACATAAAGAAATGAATAGATTTTCCCACTTATTTCTTTCTTTTCTTTTATTTTTTTTGCTTGATTTTCGTTTTCAAACAATAAACCTTTTTGATACGGTATTCCGATACTCGTCATATATTGTCTTAATTTAAGTAATTGGTCAGAGGTTCCTTTGATTGTCATTGTGTATTCTAAAATCTCTTCTTTTTGCTGTGCTGTAGTAGTGCCTAATGGGAGATCGTTTGCTTTATCTATCTTAGAATTAATAATTTCTTTTTTTGTCAGTTCGCCTACTTCTCTTTTTTCTGAAGACCAATTCGTTTCGCATTGTTTTCTGCTTTCTCTGTTCATTTCTTCTTTGGCTAACTTTTCTGCGTTTTCTTTTAATTGGTCAACTTTTAAAAGGGCTTGACTCATATCTAAGGTTTCAAGATAAAGAGCTTTAGCTGTCATTCCGTAATCTGGTATTCTTTCTAAAACTTGGATTTCGTTATAAATTCCTTTTATAATCCCATCCATTTCTATTTCTATATCTCTCATTTCAAAGGTTTTATTGAGCCACCTTTCGTTCCATATTCGTTCAATTGGCAATAGTTCAAATTTCTTTATTTTGAAATAATCTGTAATTTCTTGTTTCTTTTTTGTTTTCCGAATCTCTTCATAATCTTTAACCTTTTTATCGACGGTCTCCGACGCTCCTTTTATTGCTTTTCTAATTTCCGTGATATTTAATTCGATACCGGATAATGGTTTTTCGTAAGCCTTTTTTAAAGTGGCAAATTGATCTGCTATATCTTTTTCTGCTTTGTTAAGCTCTGCCCTATCGTCTTTTGCTTGTTTTTCATCAGGCATAAAGTCAGGTTCAAGATATTTTTTGTAGACAGCTGAGGCATCGTCCATTGAATTTTTAATTGAATTAACTACATTTTTATGATCCGCAATAACTTTTTTAAGAGCTTTCTCTAATTCTGTATCTGAGATTTCACTTATTTGAAAATCTGCTTTGATTAAGTCCATATTCCCTCCGTTATAAATCAATCCGTTCATCTACAGTTATCACTACTTCTTCCTTATTTACCTCATCTACCTTTTCTTCCTCGTAACAGTCAAGGCTCTCTTTCTTTTCATCATACACAGGTCTAAATTCTATATGTTCTGCGACGATAGATATTCTTGAGCGTGATTTTCCTTCGGGATCATTTCATCGAGTTTGTTTTAAACGTCCTACAATTCGTGCGCACCTGCCTTTCTTTCCTTTTTGGCTTGCAGCTTCGGCTAGTTTCCCCCATGCCTCTATGTCGAAGAACGAAGTTTCTCTTTCAAATCCTGAATTTGGGTCCGACTTAATATAACGATTCGACGCGATAGTCATGTTACAGACTAAATTACCTTTAGGTGTTGACTTAATTAATGGGTCTCTTACCAGATTTCCTTCGATTAAAATTGAATTTAGATTATTCATTGCATCCCTCCATTTTTTGGATTAAATCATCAGTTTTTATTACATTGTCTTGAATATCTGAAAGATGTATTGATAAAGCTAATTTACATGGATAATATCCGTCTTCGCTCTTTTCACCATACCGATTTCCTTTTTGAGGTTTTTTTTGATACCCTTTCCAATATTCAAATTTATTTTCGTCCAGATTTATTACATAACCATATTCGCAAAACAAACTATCTTTTATAAAATCCCCTGCTTCTTCCATGTATTTTAATCCGTCTTTATAAGCATTTGGATTTCCTTGCGCTTCTCTTAAGAGGCAATACCATTCTTTTGGATCGCCTGTTGAAACTGTAGTATTAAGAAATTCGTAGCATTCTTTTATTTGCTCATCAGTGGGTGGTATTTCTTCACTAACAATTATAATTTCGTCGCATATTTTGTTTAAATTTCCTATGCTTGTGTTTTGAAGAAGTTCGATAATTTCTTTACCTAGTCCGTTAGGATAAGTATCAAATTGATTGTATTGAAACTTATCAATCCCGTTTTTTCTAAATCCCCAAATTCCTCTTGTACCCATACTTTCCTCCTATTTGTATTCTTTCAATTTTGTATTCTTTCAATATTTCTGCGACATATTCATAGTCACTGGTTTTTGAATTTCTCCAATCTACTAACAATTCACCATGCTTTGCCATTGAACGCCATCCATTTTTTGAAATAATCACGTGGTCTATTACACAAATCCCCATTATTTTTGCTACAGAGCAAAGTCTTTCTGTGATCTCTTTATCTTTTTCTGATGTTTCGTCTATATTACCGCTTGGATGATTATGTACAAATGCAATTGATACCGAGAGGTCTTTTAACGCTCTTGAAAAAACTTCTCTTGGGTGAACTAATACCATATTTACTAATCCTTTTGTTACATTGTGAATTTTAATAACTTCGCTTGCTCCGTTTAATGTGATTAAGATAAAGTGTTCCTGTTTTTTATTGGCGTAATTCTTGGTAATATTATAAATATCTTCAGGGTTTTTAATTCTTATTCCAGTGTATTTATTCATTATCTTTCCCTCCGTTAAGATAATGAACACGTCTCGCAGCTTCTATTTCTCTTTCGTGATCACTCTCAGGATGCCATTCGCCTTTCGGATCGTAGAACCCTACTGTCCATAATGGTTCATATTTACTTCTTAAAAAAACGTACATTTCATTCCACCTCCGGCACATAATTGTCAGGCGGAGGCTCGGGTGAAGTGGCGCAGAGATGATAAATGTTGTGAATTATTGCTGGCACTCTTTTTGTTCCTGTTCTGCTATCTATATCTTGAACTGTAATAATATCCCAATCAGTTCTTCTAATTCCGTTAAATTTCCATGTATTGTCTACGCCAAACCACACTGCGCCCTGCCATCTCTTACCTGTGCGCTTTTCGTATTGTGAGGGAGTTTCAAAGTCGGGAAGTTTTATCATTTTATCTGAGTGGCAAATGAAACAATCTTTTGGATTATCACTAAACTCAATTTTTATTTCACTTTTACATTCAGGGCAGTAATATTGCATGGTTTCTCCTTACCTGCAAAGATATGGCTCATACCATTCTGCGCACCACCATTCATAAGCGGTGCTTTTTGAAACTTCTTCGTCTCTTCCGTGAGCGCGAAGCCAGCTGTAAATTTCGTCTTCGTCTGCATAACTCATATCCTTGTAGAAATTATTGAATAAATTCGTTTTCTCGATTTTCTTGCTTTTCATTTTCCCCTCCTTGCGTATTCTTTTGTAGTTTTATAGCATTCTGGACAACAGCTCGCTTCTTCATTTGTTCCGGAGTCATCGTGTTCTTTACCACAAACAGAACATTCAAAAACCTCTTCATCTTCCTCTATGTTCTCTTCTTCAAAATCTCTTTCTGTGATAGAGCCGTATGTATAACCATTGTCATTACTTAAATAAACTAGGCTTTCTTCTTCAAAATTATTATCAAGATAATCAATTAATTCTCTAACTGTCATTGTTTTGCCACATTGTTCTGGTGAATATCCTCTTCTATTTCCTGCGATAAAAAGATATTTCATAATTCCTCCCTTGACTTAATAAAATTCTGTCTACTAATTAATTAATTGTTAAAATTAATTAACCAATTCGGATAGAAAATTTCATGCTCCATGTTGTATATCTCCACCGCTCTCTCTTCTCCATACTTCCCCGCTAACTCGGAAAGCATTTTTTCCTTTAATAATCCGTTATTAGTCTTAAACGCTTCCTGTAAGTTTCCTTTAATTTCCGCTAATGACATATAACGCCTCCAATAAAATAAATTAATAAGATTGTTTAATAATCTTATACTTTTATTATAGCGATGTCGCTATATATTGTCAAGTGTTTTTATAAAATATTTATGTTTTTTTCAAAAAAAGTTAAGAAAATATGTTAACAATTGTTAAGTAATTTTTATAGCGATTTCGTTATATTTTTCTTGACTATCTTGATTTTTATATATATAATTAAAATATGAAAGAAATTACTGTAAATGAAATTGCTGAAAATACTGGTATTAATTTTAATACTGTAAAAGCACGTATCGCTAAACTAGGTATAAAAGAAGTTCGCAAAGTTGGGAAAACAAATGTGTACGAGCCGTCTGTCGAAGAAAAAGTTAAAAACTTTAGCATTCCTGTAGGACGCCCGCCAAAAGTAAAGCCTACAAAGAAACAAAAAAAATCACGCGCAAAATAACTCTAATTGTTTTTCTTGCATAGGTTGGTTTTCTTTAGCTTCTAAAGCTTCTTTCATGAATCTTAATATTTTCTCATTATCTGACTCGACTCTTTCATAAAGACTATTATTCTGGTCAACACATTTATACGAATCTCTGCGATGCCTTCGAGCCATTTTTAAAATGGTGTCAACGTACATCCTTTTTGCTTCAGGATATATTTCAACAACATCCTCATGCAGCTCATTGCCATAAAATTTATGACCTAATGGATAACTGTCGATTACCACTTTAACAGCGTGACTCATTGATTTTATTTTGTCACTTTCTTGTATCATAAACCTTTTTCGAGCTTTAAAATTTTAACCTTCTCTCGGTATTCAATAATCATCTGTCTAAGCTGATACGAGCAATAACTCCCACCTCGATAAGCTTTTTCTTCCATCGCAGCTACGTCTTTTTCTCCGTAAAGTTGAATTAACCTTCTCCTGTAAATAATAGGCTCCCCTGACCGAAACCTATTACATTTTTTACATTGCGTATGGGTGTTCATTTCATCAAATCTAGTTGGCTTTTTAGCTCTTGTTATAAAATGACCACAATCAATATCTGTCCAAAAATGAACTGAGCCACAAGTTATACAAACACAGCAACCCATTTTGTCTGACGAATTTAACCTAATATATTCTGAATAAGCTCTATCTAAGGCTTTTTCTAATTCTCTGTACGACATTGTTTCAAGTGTTTTTCTTTTTCTTGATTTTTTTGATGATAGAGAATATTTATTTTGAATTCGATTGTGATACATAATTGACTAGGTTTTGTTTTTGTCCTAAATACCAATGATACATAAATTTGTATCTCGATATTTCTTTATTTCTTAATTCGTCAATGAGTAGCTTGAAATACGACCAATTATAAGTCACTTTCATACTCATCTCCGAGCTTTTTATTTCCTGATATTTTTTTTAAATGTTTAAAGTATCTCCAGAACGCAGGGTCGTCATCTATGACAACTTCGTATGGAACGCCGTTAATAACGTACCTAATATGCCATATTGGCATTGGTTGTGGATTTATTAACTCTATTCCGAAAATTTCCACTTCCGGCTTTTCTTCAACCCGCTGTCCTGCAAGTAAAATAATACTCAGTGTTAAAACACATATTGCAAGGCACAAAAATACAGTAATTATATTAAATTTCATATTTTCTTTTCCCTCCCAAGAAAAATTAGACAGCGAAAGCGGTTTTGGCTTTAATTTCTTTCGCTGTCATGCGCTTGTCTTTTTCACACTTTCTAACCAATTTAAAACATCAACTTTCCGTGCTACATTCCTTGTCGCGGTTACTTGATAAATCGGAAACGGCATTTTTCCTTTCTTTATGTCGCTGTAAATCGTTTCTTTTGAAACTCCAATCAATTGCGCAATTTCTTTAACTCCAATCATTTCTTCGTTAGCTTTCATTTTCTCTCCTAAGGTCTCTGCCGATAGACAGATTCGTGTAGTCCAACGCCTACCCTTGCTTGGTCGCTCATTGCGCCTAACCTTAACTTAAATTGGGATTTTCTACCGCTGAGTAGAATTCGGGAGCCCGACAACTCCTTTGTACTTGACCTCTCATTGAGGCTAATCCCATATATCATGCAGCGTCCTGCATTGATTCTTTTTGGTCCACCCACCCGTCAATCCATGCCATTATTACGAAAGATAAGTGCATCGGATCGAGTTCTGGATGTAAATCTTTAAAAATCTGTTTTACTTTTTCAATGTCTGCATTACTGCCGAGGGAACCGGCTGTATAGTCTGCTTTTCCATGTTCGTAAGCCGATTTTATTTTTGCAGAAAACGATGTTTTCATGCCGACCTCTTTAACACGTTTTCTGATAGGTATTCTGAGACAGTTCCGTCATTGAGTTTGACGGTATACTTGTCTTTCCATTTTCTTTCACCTTGGTTGAAATTAATTACAACGCCTGCTTTTACGCTGGTTTGGTCTTCTTCAAGGCAGAGGACTTGATCATTTATTTCTGGGTCAATTCCGCCTGTCTCATCACAGGTGTCGTCCCACTCTTTTCCAAGGTCTTCCTGTAACCCAAAAGCCCTTAATGTGTCATAAATCATCTTCATTCCTTCGCTTTTCTCGTAATTGAAACTCATAAATCCTCCTTCTGCCAATTTGGGCAAATTTATTTTTGGGCAAATTTATTGAAAAACCTTTGCTTGGGGCTTTCCTTCCATGTGGCTTTCCTCAGTGCCCCGTGCGCCGAAACTGCATCGGAAGATAAAAAAAGCGATTAATTCACCGTCCCGAACCATCAGAGATGGCTGCCCCCGAAACGGCTAATTAATCGCTCTATCCCCGGGGCTGAGGGCTTAAGTCATTTATTAATGACTTATATATATATTTATATCATTTATTAATTATCTTGTCAATAAAAATAATCATTTTTTAATGATTTTTTTTGCATATATTAAAAAAAGGTCGATAATTAAAATATGGATATAGAAGCACCAATCCCAAAGCGGATACGCGAGGCATTGGAGGCGAAAGGGTTTAAAATAGGGGACTTTTACCAAAATGTCGGAATTAACTCACAATACATAAGGAACTTAAACGTTCAAGGTAGTATTCCAGCCGCAGATACTGCTATTAAAATGGCTGAGTATTTGTGTGTTTCAGTAAAATGGCTTATTACAGGGCAAGATGATGAAGGTCTGTCGCAAAATGAGCAAATTCTACTAAGCCAATTTAATCTCCTTGATTCTAAAAACCAAGAAGAAATATTGGGAATAATTCAATTAAAAATTAATAACTTAAAAAAGGGCGAAAATTTATCCAGCTCGGGGATCGCATAATCTGGAGGGATTGATAAAATGGGGTTTATAAAAGATGACGACTTTGAAAAACCTTATAATCCTCCAATGCCGAAATTCGCTTATTCTGAAATAAGAATTGATTTAAGTGATTTATTTAAAAATTCTATGACTGCTGAGGAATACAAAAAATATCAATCTGAAAAAAGAGTTGAGAAAATAATAAAAGAAGCTGAGGTTTCTGTTGCTTTTAACACATTCCTGTCAGATTATATCAAAGCCTTATCTGCTGGCGTTAATAATCTTTTTAGAAACATCAAAGAGCTTGAACTTAAATTAAGAGAAAATTATCTTGATAAAAAATATCTCGGTCCATTAAAACACCAATTAGAGATGCTTGAACACTGTAGAAAAAATGAATATTTAAAACATCTTCACCCTGATATTGATTTAAAGCTGATATTGATTTAAAGATTATCAAGGTGAAAGAGCTTATATACCAAACCGAAACATACTGGAAGTTAAATAAAAAGTAGTAGTTGTAAAATTAACCACACTTACAACTTACTTTTATATTTATATTTAACTTTACTTTTACTATTAGCCTTGTATTTGGTTGTTTTTGCTTGTATTTGGTTGTTTAATATATCAACACACATTTTTGCACCAATTTTATTCATGCTATCTGCCGGAGTGTGCAAATACCCACTTGTTGTTTTATAATTAGAATGTCCGAGTATATCCTGAATATACCTTAATGGCACTCCATCAGCCTCTAAAATCGACGCAAAAGTATGCCTTGCGCTATGAGGTACAATATTTCTATTTTCTGTGTTAATACCAGCATTTTTTAGCCATCTTGGGAACCAGTATTTTAAATATCCTGATGCCGGCACATTCCCATCTTTATCACAGAAGACAAATTTATGTTTACCGTTCACTTTCCAGAGATTTAAAATCGCCTCTTGTAAGAAATCGGGAAAGATTGTCTCTCTTTTTTTGTTCCATTTCGGTAATCCAAGCACTTTATTTTTTGCATTTAAGGATTTCCACGCTCTAACTACTTTAATCCTCGGAAATTGCCAATCCAAATCCTCCGGCATTAGAGAAAACACCTCTGACCTTCTTAATCCTGCACCAAATAATGCCGCGCAAACAGCTTTCTGCAGCGGATCCGTTAAGGAATTAAGCAATATTACTAGTTCCTCTTTAATTAAAGAATCTCTATTCACTGGTTTCCTTCCTTTTGGCTTTTTAATATACCTAAAATGGTTATACCAACCCTGGTTTTCTTCTTCATACTCATTAAAAGCCATTTTTAAGAATGAAATAATTGATTCATATGTCCTTGTCCCTGTCATACTATTACCGTTTTCTAATTTTCTCTGCCCTACCCTGCTTAAAAAAATTAAAACGTCACTTTTAACAATATCAACCATTTTAACATCCATAAAAGGATCGTCTTTTAAATGAGTTTCAAATAATGACTTGTAATTTTTAATCGTTTGAGGTGAGTAAGGAGAGCCTGCGCTCATTAGTTTTTGACTACGAGGATTGTTTTCTAAAGACGTGAATAATTTAAGCCAATAAGCGACGGTTATATCAGAGTTAGAATCGTTATTTTCGCTTTCGATAGATTTTTTTAAAAATATTATCAGAGCGTCCGCAGCTGACTCTGCTGCTGATTTTGACTTAGGATTTCTGAGATTCGCCAGCTCGGCTGGGAGCCGATTAAACCCTTTCCTGTCCCATTCTCTGCATATATGCTCAGGAAGCCCTGAAACTGGTGATAAAGACACGATATAATTCTTCGTATCTTTCCGTCTGTAAACCTTGAATCTACCTCTTATTCTTGGCATGAGGGTACCCTCAAATTAAAACCGCATATCGTGTAACAAATAAAATAATAGAATACACGAAAAATACACGGTAAGCCAAAACCAGGTAATTGTAACGTAAAAACAAAGTGCTAAGTCTAGCTCCAACACGACTTAGCGATGATCGAGGCAGGAATCGGACCTGCGACCCACAGCTTAGAAGGCTGTTGCTCTATCCACTGAGCTACTCGACCTACGTCTGTGATTATATAATTTTACCAG
>JGI24695J34938_10001856_pt1 | contig 17162 bp, 17 predicted proteins | sample TergutCo191P3_FD_34938 | JGI IMG/M metagenome (IMG submission 34938)
TCAAAATTTACCGATTGGGCTACCCGTGAAGACATAAAGAGCGAATTAAATATGGACTTAACCAAACTTCTCTATAAAAACGGATATCCCCCTGAATGGGACGATGAAGTTTTTCAACAGGTCTTGGAACAATCTGAAAATTATAAGAAACATTCATGCGCTGTTGTGTTTGAATACCTTGAAACAAAAGAAGGGTATGCGTTTGGCATGGCAGCGGAGAAAAATCCTTAGTAATAATTCTTTGCTATGAAAGACCTTTTTTTATTTAATAATATATTGTAATGGTATTGTTTGATATAATTTTATTTAAAACAATTATTTATTTAACTGCAAAACAACTCCATCTGCTTCTTCTCTTCCTTCTCTTCAAAAGTTCTCATATATTCAAACAAATTATCTGTCCCGTAAACAATTTTATTTTTTTCGCAGGTTTCGCGTAACATTTTAACAAGTTTATCATTATTATCGCTTGTTATTTCATATTTATAACCGTATTTTTTATGATAAACATCTTTTAAACCCGGAAAATTTTTATCCAGTTTTTGATAAAAATAATCGCGGCTGCCTTCTCTTAATGTCATGCCTATTCCCCAAAAAATGATGCCGTAAACTCCGGCGTCAATGCAATAATTTAATAGCCCGTGTAGATTTTCTTCGGTATCATTAATTAAAGGCAGAAAAGGACAGAGCCACACGATTGTTTGAATGTTGTTTTTTTGCATTATTTTTAACATTTCGTAACGGCGTTTTGTGCCGCAGACATTCGGTTCAATTATTTTGCATAACGTTTCGTCAAAAGTTGTCAGAGTTGTTTGTATAATGCATTTTGCTTTTTTGTTAATGCTTATCAATATATCTAAATCACGCAGGATTAAATCTGATTTTGTCTGAATCGCGATACCGCAGTTGTAATTATCAATAATCTCAAGACATGAGCGGATGTTGGCAAGATTTGCCGGAATAGGTATATACGGATCGCTCATTGCGCCTGTACCGATTACGCATTTATTTCGTTTCTTCTTTAACGCGTCTTCAAGCAGAGCAGGCGCGTTTGATTTTATTTGAACGTCTTCGAAGTCATGATTTATCTGATAACACTTGCTGCGTGAATCGCAGTAAATACATCCGTGAGTGCAGCCTCGGCTTATGTTCATTCCGTTGGATGCGCTTAGAATGCCTTTTGCTTCTTTAAAGTGCATATGTTATAATAGCATGATTTTGATAAATAAATTCGGAAACAAAATTGAATTACTCGCTCCCGCGGGAGATTTATCGCGTTTAAAAACCGCTTTTTATTTCGGCGCGGATGCGGTTTATTTAGGCGGAAAAGAATTCGGATTGCGTGCAAAAAGCGTGAATTTTTCTCAAGATGAAATTACAGAAGCGGTAAATTATACGCACTCGCTCGGAAAAAAATTATATGTAACCGTAAATATTTTCGCGAAAAATAATGATATCGAAAAAATAAAAGAATATGCTTTATTTTTAAATAATGCCTGTGTCGATGCTGTTATTGTTTCTGATCTTGGAGTGTTAAATATTTTTAAGACATTGACTAATTTGGAAATACATATGTCAACTCAGGCAAATATTTGCAATTCACTTGCCGCGATGCAATGCGCGCAGTTAGGTGCAAAGCGAATAATTCTTGCGCGCGAGCTGCCTGTCAGAGACATAAGTGAAATTTGCGATTGTCTGAAAGGTAAAGCCGACATAGAAATTTTTGTTCACGGCGCGATGTGTATTTCGTACTCGGGGCGCTGTTTAATGTCGAAGTACATGACAGGAAGAGACGCAAACCGCGGCGACTGCGCTCATCCTTGCCGGTATAAATATTTTTTACAGGAAGAAAAACGACCCGGAGAATATTTTCCAGTTGAGGAAGATGATAACGGAACATATATAATGAACAGCCGTGATTTGTGTTTGATAAATAAATTAAATGAACTTGCCGGCGCCGGTGTTGCAAGTTTTAAAATAGAAGGCAGGATGAAAAGTGAATATTATGTCGGCGGCGCTGTAAACGCATACAGACGCGCCATGAACGGCGAAAAATTTGATTATATGGCAGAGCTTGAAAAATTGTCTCATCGGCCGTTTACGGCAGGTTTTACTTTTAATGATAATAAAAAAGAATTTGATAAATCCGCGGCGGTTATATCCGATTATATAGTTGTTGCTATCGTAATTGAAAATAATCAAGATCGAATAACTCAAAAAGAATATGAATCGTTTGAAGCACAAATAAAAATTAAAAATAAAATTACTAAAGGCGACGAAATAGAAATTTTATCGCCTTCAAACAATAACGGAAAAACTTTTATTTACAACAACGATACGGCAAGCATCCCAGAGCGAATTATTCTTATCGATTGTCCGTATAAATTGGAACCGTACGATATATTATGCAAAAAATCCGATTGATGTTTTGTGTTTATGATTTTTTAAATCCGTTAAACCATGCACGCTCTTCAAACGGTTTGTTTCCGGGGCGGCTGCCTTCGGTTTCCGCGATACCTACAGGAAGATAACAGACAACCTCGTAATCCTCGGGAATGTTTAAAAGCTTTGCGATTTCCTTCTGCGTTTCTTCTTTTGCGGTTACCTGCCCTTCGATCCAGCAGCTTGCGTATCCAAGTGATGTAACAGCAATTAAAATATTTTCGATGACTGCGGAATAATCTTGAATATTAAAATATTTATCGGCGTAACCGGGGATACGCTGCGTTAAAACAACTATTCCGGCGGGAGCGTTTCCGCCTGAAAATCCGTTTTTCTTTGTTATATCCGCCAGCGAATTTACAAGCGCGGGATCATCAAGCGCAATGAGCGATGTTGTTTGTTTATTGCCTCCGCTCGGCGCCGCAAGACCGGCATCCAGAATTTTTTTCAAATCTCCGCGCGGGACAGAAATGTTTTTATAAGAGCCTCGGTAACTGTGTCTTTTATTAATTGCAATTAACGTATCCATATTATTCTCCTATTGTACGACTTGTTCGGTTCTGTATTCATCGATCAAAGTTAATGTTTCGTCAAATTCGCTGTGCAATAAATGATCCGCAATGGAGTTTATCAGTGTTTTGGTTTCGCTTGACCATGTTTTTTCGCGTAATTCATTCAACGCGGTTTTTGCGCTTTTTTTGTCGAGCATGTCGCATGCGTCTTTTATAATTACAAGTTTTTCATTTAAAAAGACAAGAGCGGCTTCGGTGTCTTCGGTTTCTTCTGTTTCGTTATATTTTTGTTTGATTTCTTTTACAACTTTATTTAATAAATCTAGAAACTCTCCGGTTTCCGATAATAATACATTTACATTATTTTCTCTGCCGGCCTGCTCCAGCCTTGACGCAATGGAAGAAAGTTTCTTTTCGCCGATATTTGCAAGCGCACTTTTCATTGAATGAACATTGATTATAAACATCTGCATATCATTTTCGTTATCGATATTATTTTGAAGGCAGGTTTTTATAACAGCTAACGCTTTTTCCGCGTCCCGCGCGAATACTTGCGCAAGCTGCGAATCAACATCATGATGTCCGTTTACAGATTCGTTTTTACTTTCCATTTTTTCTTTTTCTTTTTGAGCGGCTTCTATTACTTCTTTTGTCTGTTTGTCGCGGATTAATCTGTTAAGCAAAGTGTTTAAATAACGAAGATCGATCGGTTTAGAAACAAAATCGTCAAAACCATTCTGCAGGAACATATCAACCTGACCTGCTATTGCGTTAGCTGTCAACGCAACAATCGGGTGCGTGTATCCCATATCGCGGATTCGTTTTGTGGTTTCCATTCCGTCCATTTTCGGCATCATATGATCCATAAACACGACGTCGTATTTTCCATTTTCTTTTATTTTATCAATTGCCTCAAATCCGCTTGCGGCAAGATCGATTTTTAAACCGTACGGAGCCATCAGACCTTTGGCGACATGCAGATTTGTTTCAACATCGTCAACTATAAGGATTCTTCCGTAAGGCATATACTCGTGAGAAATTTTTGTCTTTTTTAACTGTACTGCGTTATCATGTTTGAACTGTCTGAGGCTTTCGGCGGTATCTTTGCCGAGTATTCCGCGTATTCCGACGCCGTCAGTTTTTTGGGGCAGGCGCACTGTAACCGAAGTGCCTTCGTCTATATTACTTTTTACATGAATCTTTCCGTACATTAAATCGACAAGATTTCGCGTAATGGTCATGCCAAGCCCCGCTCCTTCTGTAGTGCGGTTTGCTTCCATATTAAAACGCGTGTACTCGTCAAATAATTTGCTTATCTGTTCGGGCGACATTCCCTGTCCCGTGTCTTTTACATGGAAAATTAAAGTGACAACAACAGCTCCGCCGCCGCGTCCGACGCATTCCGCGTTTACGCCGAGAGTTACTTCGCCTTTGTCTGTGTATTTAAAAGCGTTAGAAAGAAGATTGTTTAAAATTTGTTTAATGCGAAGATCGTCGCCTACAAGAGTAGCCGGAATATTAGGATCAATTTCTATTTTGAATTCGATAGGCTTGCTTTCGTAACGGATATAATTTAATTGTATAATATCGTTAATTAAATTCGCAACATCGTATTTTAACGGAACAAGCTCGAGTTTTCCGGCTTCGATCTTTGACAAGTCGAGAATATCGTTGATAATGTTTAAAAGTAGTTTGCCAGAATTATTTATTTTTATAAACGCTTCGCTTGTCGAAGGAGGATGCGAGGAATTTTGAATTTGAATTTCCGTCATGCCTAAAATTGCGTTTAACGGTGTGCGAATCTCGTGGCTCATAGTCGCAAGAAAGTTGCTTTTTTGCTGTGTTCTTATATCGGAATTCATTTTTGCGCGCGTTATGTAATACAGCATTAAACAAAGAATGCTCGCAAGTAAAGTTCCCAAAACAACAAGGAATACGGCAAGATATGTCAGGCTTCTGTAATATTCATTTACCGGTATTACAATGCCCAGATGCCATCCGTATTTTACATTAATAAAAAATACGATAGAATCATTGAACATATTTTTCACTCTGCGGTTATAAACTTCGGCGCCTGTTTCAAGATAGTGCGATAAGTTAGAAATATCGTTTCTTGCGTTGTTGAATCTTAATCCTATTAAATTGCGATCGGGATGAGCGAGCACTTCAAGTTTTTCGTTCAATAATATTCCGTAACTGTCCGTTGTCAGGTTAATATTCGCGTGTTCGATAAATCTGCTTAATTCCATATCAAGGCATAAAACGGCTAAATTACTGCCGGTATCATCTTTAATTAATTCCGAAAAAGTAAGTATAAGCTGTCCTGTCGTATTGTCTCTGTAAGGACCAGAAACAGTGATCCTATCATTTGCGTTAACCGACGCGTTAAACCACGAATAATCCTGAGGTACAAAATTTTCGTGATGGATTTGACTGCTGCCTGATAAATATTTTCCGCCCCATAAAAAAAAATATCCGTGAAAATTATGAAAGCCTGTCATCATGGTTTTATCTTTTTTTATATAATTCGTGATTGTTACTAAATAATTTTCTATGGAGTAATACTTTTCGCCGCTATTAATCATGTAATGTATCATCTCGGAATAGCCGCTCAAAAGCGTTTCCGGTTCCATCAGATTGGCGATTAATTTTGCTTCTGTAATGGCGAGCGCGTTTTCCGCGTCTTTTATAAGATGTTTGTTTTCCGTATTGCTGGCAAAAAAATAACTTGATACACCCATAATCAAAAAGGCGATTATAATGATTAGAATTTGCGCTAAAATCGAATTTATTGCTTGTATTTTTTCGCTTACCTTTCTCACAATGCTTCCATTACAATCCCGATTTTTTATTTTGGGCTTTTCCGAAACTAACCGAGTTTTGAAAAATGCTCATTTGTATAAGTATAATTATAAGGTATATTTTGTAAAAATGGTAATTAAATATTCATATGTTAAGCTAATTTCTTATGGAATAAGGAATTAACGCATATTGTTATTTTGGTAACCGAATAGACACTAGATCGAGCAGAACAGACGGCGTAAACGGCTTTGTTATAAGACCTACAGCGCCTAAATTTTTGCTTTTTTCCTCGATAGAGGCGTTTTTTGTGCCTGTCAGGAAAATTACCGGAATATCTGATAAAGCGGCATTAGCTTTTAATCTTTCAAGGGCTTCAAACCCGTTCATTCCCGGCATTTCTATGTCCAATAATATTAAATCCGGTTTAATTTTTTCCAGAAGATCAAACATTTTTAAGGCTGAAGGCAGAGTCATCACGGAAAAATGATCTTCCAGAGCTTCTTCCGCCATTGCAAGATTTGTATCGCTGTCATCCACAACATAAATTGTCTTCAAGATAAGTTTTCCTTCCATGACAGATTATTGCCTATATCCAATGTTGTCAAGGATGATGGTCTGTCCGCATTATAGACTGACTCGAACCGATGGTTCGCAGTTGTCGAACAAGTCCATTATATCTTTTAAACTGGTATATGAGGTGATCAAATGGATGATACGATTAATATTGTTGTAGCTTCCAGACGGGATGATGAAAGACAGCTTATTTGCGATGCTCTGTCTGAACAAATTAACTTTTATGTTATCGGAATAGCGGGAGATGAGACCGGCGCAATTATAAAAACCGAATACCTTAAGCCGCATATAATAATTCTGGATTTGCAATTATCCGAAGCGGGATTTGAATTGATACAAATTATCCGCAGCAGATCGCCTTCTACATCGATAATAATTTTTTTTGATAACGAAAGAGACGTGATTTTTGACAGACCTTTAAATCCTGTGGTTTTTTCCAGGGTTTCCGGATTTCTTCTTAAAAAAACTGATATTAATAAACTGGCGTATATTATCAATATAATTTTTCTTGGCGGCTCTTATATAAACATGACCATTACAATTAATTTAATTAATTCGATTGCCGATGCAAAAAATTCCGTTAAAAAAACCGAACGGGATATTTATTCCGCCGCGGAAAGGAACATTATTTTTTATCTTGCCCGCGGGCTTACGGATTTTGAAATTGCCGAAGAATTAAATTTCACTATTGGAACGATAAGAAATTTTATAACCGAACTGAAGCAGAAAACTAAAATGAAAAGCCGGGTAGGAATTGTAATTCATTCGCTCGTATCCGGTTTGATCCGTATGGAGAATTTATAAATGTGATGTTATAATAATTTTCAGGAGTAATGATGATGAGTAGATATGCCAAATATTTTGTTCTTATCGTTTTTTTGACGATTATTTTTGCGCTTTCGGGATGTGCAAGTCTTTTTCATGCCGTAAATATCAGAGCAGATAATGGTTTATCATCAGTAATAGCCGGAGGAACGCTCAAACTGTCAGCATCAGGCCGTGATATTGTTTGGTCGGTAGGCTCAAGAAGCGACGGCTCCGGCTCCGTTATCGACGGAACATATGTCAATCCAAGCGGATTACTCTACGTATCTCAAAATGAATCTGCGGCAGTGCTTTTTGTAACGGCAACATCGGGGCGCGACGGTTTTTCCGACACAAGGCAAATCAGGGTTGTCACCGTAACAAGCGTGACAGTAAACCCCGAAAACAGCACGGTAGCAATCGGCAGGACTGCGCAATACAGATCGCAGGTTTTCGGAAATAACAATCCGGATCATTTATCAACATGGAGAGTAAGTTCCAATGCAGCCGGAACAGGTTCGACAGTATCAAGTATCAGCAGCGGCGGTTTACTGTCTGTTTCGTTAAACGAAACGAGCAGCACGCTTTATGTATTTGCCACTTCCGTTATCGACAGAAGAGTGTCAGGCAGCACATCCGTAAATATTGTTGTTCCGGTTGTAACAAATGTTTCTGTCAGTCCCGTAAACCAAACGGTAAGAGCAGGCAGCGCTCTTCAATTCAGCGCTTCTGTTACCGGCATTCATAATCCTGTCGGTACTGTAACATGGAAAGTTAGTTCCAACGCGTCAGGCACCGGAGCTGTAACGCCCGGAACGTCAATAAACTCCGGCGGCAGGCTTACAGTTGCAGATAACGAATCTTTAACAGTCTTGTATATATTTGCAACTTCTTTATACGATCCGTCAAAATCAGGCAGCGTTACTGTTTCTGTTGTGCGCCCTGTCGTGAACAGCGTAATTGTCGGTCCGTCAAACCGGTCAGCCTCACCCGGCAGCAGTCTGCAATTTTCCGCGCAGGTTACCGGCACTAATAATCCAAGCTCTGCGGTAACATGGAGAGTAAGTTCCAATGCCGCAGGAACAGGAGCTGTAACTGCAGGGACTTCTATAAGCTCCAACGGCTTGCTTACAGTTTCGGCTAACGAAACCGTATCGGCTCTTTATATTTTTGCGACATCTGTTTTTGATCCTTCAAAATCTGGAAGTGTTTCTGTAACAATCACCGCTGCGGCAGCTGCGGCGCCCGCTCCTTTACCGAGACCGACGCCTACACCCAGACCGACACCGACACCATCGCCTACTCCATCGCCGTCACCGTCACCGGCTCCCGCGCCGGATCCGACACCAGCACCGCCTTCTTCAGCGCCGACAGTGACATCCGTTACAGTTTCTCCGTCGTCACATTCGACAAGGACTAACACAACTGTTCAGTTCAGCGCCAGAGTTACGGGAACAAACAATCCGGGGAACAGCGTAACATGGAGAGTTACGCCGAATTCCAACGGTACTCCCGGAAACATGGCTCAAAACACAAACATCAATTCCAACGGACTGCTGAGGATTGGATCTGACGAGTGGGCAACGCATCTTTATGTTTTTGCGGCGTCGACGATTGATCCGAGCAAGAACAGCAGGGCGATTGTAACGATTACCAATAATGTAAATTAAAGATCAAATCAGGGTCAAAGAAATTGAAAACAGCCGGAGTGCGTTTTTATTCTCTATTTTTTTGATATTTCATTTATTAAATCCTGCGCGTATTTAGGCAATGTAATTTTTACATCTTCTTCAATCTGATAATACCCGTTGTAAATATATTGCTTTAGCATTTCGTTCAGATTTGGTTTATTATCGGAAAATAACGCGGTTGTTTCGCTGTTTTCCTCCGCCGCAAGCTCTGCCGGATCTATTCCGGGCTTGATGATATTCTTTATCGATGACATGTATATAATATACGAAAATCAATTATTAAAAAGTAGGAAATTTTAGTGTAAAAATACAAAACAAAGCTGGTTCCAAAATTAACCGAGTTTTGTCACAGCTTAAGTTTTCCAGAGTTTGTCTGTTCCTGCGGCGATGATTATATCTTCCTTTTCCTGTTCGTTTAAAGCTTCGATGTTTCCGCGTGATTTAAATTCTTCTATTCCTTTTAAAACTGAATCGAAACGCCGTTTTGTTACTTTGTTTTTAACCGCGAAGAAAAGACAGACAGCAAGAAGGATAAAAGGTATCAGCACAAACATCCATTTTATTCCGGCGACCGCGCCGCTTTGCGCGTATACGACAGGATCAAAATCGGCAGTTTTCGCTTTTAAAACAGAATATTCATTTTGATCAAAACCCATCGCTTGAAGACCAAATCCCATTAAAAGAATCGCGACTCCGCTTGCGAATTTGCGAAGGAATGTCGTCATCCCGGAATAAAGTCCTTCCTGACGTTTTCCGGTGCGAATTTCATCAATGTCGTAAATGTCGGCGAGCATTGACCATGTAGAAAGCTGTCCCGCCGAAGTGCCGATGGCTATCAAAACCGCCAGCGTACAAAGCACTGTAACAGGAACGCCGGGACCAAGCCAAATAAAAACAAGCGACGATAACATCCAGATTGGAATGCCGATGTAAAGCGGAAACGCCTTGCCTTTTTTTTCCGCGATTTTTCCCTGCACAGCCATTAACAGCATTGAGCAGACAAGAAGAGTACCTACAATTAATTCGTAATTTTTATATTGAAGAACAACTATATCGACATAAAAAATAAACAGCGCAAGAACCAAATCGACCGCTATCTGGAACGAAAGAAAAATCCCCAAAAAATTTCTGTATGCTTTGTTTGAAAAAACAGTAAGCCAGTTTTTTAAAGGAATTTTTTCCGGCTTGGGCAAATCTTTTTTCTCCCATGTTCCCATGAATACAAAGAACCAGCATGCTCCGAAGAATGCGCCGAAAATTAATCCCATAACAAGGTAGCCGGGAATTTGATCCGGACCGATTGTCTGCGCGCCGATTGCTTTTATAATGATGCTTGGTATGACGGCGCAAATCAGCGCGGCGGCTCCGGAGAAGATCATCCTTAACATTGTAAAACTTGTACGTTCGTTGTAATCCGATGTCATGTCCGAAAGTATCGCATTGTATGGAACCATTACAATACTGAATACTGTTCCGAACAGCATGTAAGAAAATATATAATAAATAATTTTTACAGTTTGATTTTGAATTCCGAACGAATAAAAAAGCATAAAGAAAGAAATAAACACCGGAATTATTCCGATTAAAAAATAAATTCTGCGCCTTCCGAATTTTGAGCGCGTAACATCGGTTATTCTGCCCATTATCGAATCGGTAACTGCGTCCCACAATCTGCCGATAAAAATAATTATTGTTGTCGCGATTATCGGCAGTCCTTCGACCAATACCAAAAAATTCATGAACAACAAACTAAAAATCATGAACGCGCCGCCGCCGTAAATATCGCCGCTTGCGTAACTTAATTTACCCTTGAGTTTAGTTTCCATATTTACATAATGCAGTATAGTCTTTAAAATTGTCCAGCGATTTTTATTTTATTTTGATCAGCCAGCGAAGACCCGTAGAAAAACGAAAACCCGCCGCGAAATCGGCTTCGATGCCGGGATTATTTTCGTCGCTGATATAAGACTGCCATGCAACTTCGATGTACGGCGTAAAATCTCCGGCAGGTGATTTAATCGCGAAAGGCGCCGCTGTAATTCCTATCGTCGCAAGCCAGCTTGTTCCTCTCGAATAATAATGATCGCCGCTTTCGGTTGTAAGAACCGCGTCGCCGATACATAATACAGGGCCTGCGAAAATTCTTATTTTGTCGTTGGGACCCCATGACAATGTTATAGGCAGATTAAAAATTCCCAGCGCTCCGTCATATTCCGGTCTGAGTTCCAAACCAAAAACCATCCGCGCTCCGAGCGAGCCGGTATCAGCGTATAAAAAAAACTGAGAAGAAACTCCGCGGACAAGTTCTCCGCCTTTTATAAAACCGTTCCAGATTGGAGCGGCGGCAATTCCCGCAAGAAGATGTCCCCCGCCCGCTGACGTATTCGTATTCCTGTTGTTTAACGATCTTTGTTCAGCGCCGGCAGAACTGCCGCCGGCTACCGATGTATTATCGTCTATCGTAAAACTTGCGGGCGCTTCGGGAAACGCTCGGCCTGCGCCTGCGTAAGTTCGTTCGTAATATTGTTCATTAAGACTTGAATAAATTACTCCAGTATGCTGTCCCGCGGAAGCCGCGTGAATAAATCTGCGGTTACCGAGGTATATTCCGACATGAGTAATATTATTATTGGTTCCGGTTCTGAAAAATAAAAAATCTCCCGGCTGCGCTTTATCAAGGGGAATTCTGTCAGTCCATGTATATAATCCCGCTGCCGAACGCGGAAGGGAAACATTTAAAGCATCTTGAAAACTGAGGCAGATAAAGCCCGAGCAATCAAGACCGCCGGTTGTCATCCCTCCGTATCTGTAAGGAACGCCCAGATATTTTTTTGCGGCTTCGATAACTTTTTTTCGCGCGTTCATATAAGCTTGCGCTTTTTCTTCGTTTGACGCCGAAGATCTCGGCGCAAGCGCATAGCCTCCTTCGAGCGGCGCGGCGAATAATCCTGATACGCATAAAATCATCAGTATAGAAAATAAAAGCTTCATTATAATTAATATCGGCATTTTTTCCTTATTATCAGAGGCTTTTCCGAAACTAACCTGAGTTTTGAAAAAGCTCATCATACTAAAACATTCGCGTGTATTGCCGAACGTTTGCTGAGTGCGCGCAATAAAACATCGATGTTAGCTTCGGTATATAAGTTTGCGTTTCCGCCGGAAAGCAGTTCGCTTGCATCGACATCAAGATTGAAAGAACGGCGCCCGACATGTTCGGGATAATGCGCGTCTGACGAAGTGGTCAGCGGAAACCCGAGAGTATTTAAAGGCGTTCCGCTGAATAACGGCGGTATTCGGACACATTCAATTGCCGCCCACGGACCGTCAATTATTATTCCAAGCTGGCTTGTCATCGAAAATGCGGGGCGATCAACATGAGCGGGAATGACTATGCCGCCGTATTCACTCACCTTTCTGCCGATTTCGTCTACGCTTAATTCCAGCGGGTTTATAAGATAATATTCCACTATGCCGAGGATATTGTCTTCTTCGTCAACATAAACCTGATCGCCGGTTTTTTCGGGGTTATTTAAAAACGGCGTTAATATCGAATACGCGTAATCGTTAAACGCCATGCAGCTTTCCAGATTTGTAAAAAGACAAAGAATATGAATTTCTTCGCTGGTTGTCGCTTCCATTCCGAAAATCGGAATGATGCCGTATTGGGAACTCAGCTTCGCGAACGCGGGGCAGTTTAAACTTGAATTATGATCCGTCAGCGCCATAACTTTTATACCTCTCGCGGCGCCGTATTCGAGCAGCGATCTGGGCGACAAATCAAGTGAGCCGCACGGAGAAAGACAGGAATGATTATGAAGATCAGCCAGCATTATATCCTCATTTTAATAAATCCCATAATTTCCCGGATACGGTAAATTGATTCTCCTTTGTACGGATAACGGCGATTTCTTCGCTTTTAGCGGCTTCGAGCATGTCATCGGGGAGCGGCCGCGAGTTGCAGATAATGATTACGGAAATATCCACAAGCGACGCGACAGCGACTGTATTTTTATGAGCTTGAATTGTTATAAGAGCGCCGCCGTCTTTGGCGTTTGCCATAACATCCGAAAGAAGATCGGATGTGTAAGCGCCGCTGACATCAACATCGTTAAATTCGCTTTGGCAGATTTCCGCGCCAAGCGCTGCGGCTACTTCCTTTATTTTCATATATGGTCTCCGGAATTCTCGTCTTTAACAGAGTTAACAAAAACAATAGAGCGCACTGTAGTGCCTTTACCCAGTGCGGAGTTAATAGTGAATTCATCGGAAACACGTTTTGTATTCGCAAGTCCCATTCCGGCGCCGAACCCCAGAGAGCGGATATATTCGTTAGCTGTCGAGTATCCTTCTTTCAGCGCTTGATTTACGTCTTCGATTCCCGGACCGACATCAGCCGCGGTGATTGTAACTTTATCCGGCATTATGGAACACCGCATAACGCCGCCGTTCGAGTGAACAACCTGATTTATTTCCAGCTCGTAGCAGGCGATAGCAACACGCCTTATCAATTTAGGATCGAAATTTCTCTGCTTAAGCGCTTTTTTAATTTCTGTCGAAGCTCTTCCCGCGAGTTCAAAATTATAATGCGCCGTGGTAAATTCCATTTCGGAATATTTTGATGTCGAAGCGTTTTCGCTGGTTTTATGAAGTTTCTCAAGCCGCTGCACTTCGCGGTTCATTTCGATCAAAAGATTTCTGATAACATCGGTCGATGTCATAATTCCGACCAATTCATTATCTTTATTTAATACCGGGAAACGCCCGTACCTGTATTTATTTAAATACGAAATCGCGAACGACAGAGGCATATCATCCTGAAGATGAATTACATTCCTTGTCATTCTGCTTTCTACGGTAGCGTCAATAAATCCTTTATCGAGAGCGTTAATAATATCTTCGGTGGATACAAGCCCTATCAATTTTTTGTCTTCTACAATCGGAATACCGGCAATTCTATTTTCGCGCATCAATGCCTGGATATGCCTCATAGTCTGGGATTTTTCGCCGATAAGAACAGCCGAGGTCATTACATCTTTAATTTTTAATTGATGGATAAGTTCCAGTACCACAGACGGAGAGTCTACCGTACTGATGGGAATATCTTCTAATCTTTCGGATTCGCTCACGGTACGCTCCCTTTAATAAAATTTTCGCGGATTGAAATTTATGGCTGCTTTTTCAAAAATTGAAATTTCGAAAAAGCCTCAATTGTCTAATTTTATAATCAAATAACAAAAAACGCAACGGCGAAGGCGGCAGGTTGCCGGCGGCAGTTAGCTTAATGTTTTCATGCTTGTTCCGGCAGCCGAGAGCAGTTCATTAATATTGAAGCGCTTAAATTTTTCAGAAGACATTAAAACCAATTTCCCGCAGGTTAAAGCGTCATCAAGCGCATTATGAGCATTGTAGATAATGTCGAAATGCGAAGCAAGCGAAGTTAGTGCATGTGATTTTAAATGAGGCCATGTTCGGCGCGCAAGTTTGCATGTGCAAAAATAAGACAGCTGAGGAACCGGCAGTTTGTAATATTCTAAAACCGCTTTTAACACGCCCATATCAAATGCCGCATTGTGCGCAGCCAGCGGTAAATCACCGATAAAAGGTTTTACTCCGCTGTCCCAAATTTTTTTGAATCTCGGCGCAGGCCTTACGTCATCCACGGTAAGACCGTGAATATTTGTAAATTCCGGTTTTATATATAATTTGGGAGGACGAATCAGCGAATAATATGTATCAACCGCTTTTCCGCCGTCAAATTTGACAAGTCCGATCGAACAAGCGCTTTCTTGTGAATAATTTGCTGTTTCAAAGTCTATAGTAACAAAATTCATTTTACCCTCTACTATTGCTAGATCGTTTTTAATTTGTTACATTATAAATATGGGACAAATTTGCGTCTTTGTAAACCAAAAAGGCGGTGTCGGTAAAACCACCTCGGCAATAAATATCGGCGCATATATGGCGGAAGCCGGAAAATCCGTACTTTTGGTTGATTTTGACGCTCAGGCGAACCTTTCAAGCGGTATAGGAGCAAATCCTTTAAAACCGGGCATTTACGAGCTGCTTTCCGGCGATATTGAGCCGGAACAGACAATCAGAGTAACTGCTGTGGAGAATTTATCCGTTATTCCCGCCGATAGAGATCTTTCCGGCGCAACTGTCGAGTTAATTGATCAAAAGGAACGAAATTTCTTTTTAAAAAAAGCGCTCACCCCGATTAAAAATAAATACGATTATATTTTAATTGATTGTCCTCCGTCTCTAGGGCAGCTTACAATGAACGGTTTAGCGGCAGCCGATTCCATATTGATTCCGATGCAGTGCGAATATTTCGCCATGGAAGGTCTTCTTCAGCTTTTGGAAACATCCAAAGAAATTCAAAAAGGTTTAAATCCTTCCATTAAAATAGGCGGCATTTTTTTTACGATGTACGATCCCAGAACGCGCCTTGCGAATGATGTTATCAAACAAGTCAACGCGCATTACAAAGAAAAAGTTTTAAACACGATTATTCCGCGTAACATCAGGTTATCCGAAGCTCCTTCTTTTAGAATGCCTATTTCTCTTTACGATCCCCAATGTCCCGGCGCGAGAGCTTATCAGGCTCTTGCTCAAGAAATACTGCGCCGCGATAAATCCGGAGGAAAATAAATGGCGCGTAAAATCGGCGGTCTTGGAAGAGGTCTTGACGCTCTGTTGGATAATAACGACGATGCCAATCAGTTTGTTCAGATTGAGCCTCAGGTAAACACAATCGAAGTACAAAAAATTTATTCATCTCCGGCAAAAACAAACGAGCAGGAGATTGTTCAGCTTCCCGCGGAAAAATTAGTTCCGAACCCCGGACAGCCCCGTAAAAATTTTGACGAAACCGAACTGCGCGAACTTGCGGACTCGATAAAAACATACGGCATTATTCAGCCGGTAATTGCAGCTAACGCGGGAGACGGCTCTTACATCATCATCGCCGGCGAACGCAGAACCCGCGCCGCAAGACTTGCCGGTCTTGAAACAATACCCGTAATCATCCGCGATTATACCGATCAAAAACGTCTTGAAGTTTCGTTAATCGAAAACATCCAACGAACCGACCTTAATCCGATTGAAGAAGCCGCCGCATATAAAAACCTGATGGATTTTTCAAATCTTTCTCAGGATGAACTTGCTTCCAGATTGGGGAAAAACCGTTCCACCGTCGCCAACGCGCTTCGTCTTTTAAAATTGTCCGTAAGTATCCAAAAAAGCATCGAAGAGGGCAAAGTAAGTTCCGGACACGCAAGAGCGCTTCTTTCTGTCAGCGATATAAAAGCAAGAGACAAACTGTACAAAGAAATTCTTGCAGGCGAAGTTTCCGTCAGAGAAACCGAAAAACGCGCATCGGTAATAAACGCCGGTGATACAAACGGAAAGAAAAAACCGCCCGCCGCGAAGAACGATAAAAATCGTTCGCCCGAACTGAAAGACATGACGGAAAAATTTATAGAAAAACTCGGAACCAAAGTAATAATCGAAGGCGACCTTAACAAAGGCCGCATTCAAATTGATTACTACTCGATGGAAGATTTAGACAGGCTTTACGATATTCTCGGCGGTTGAATTTCTAAAACTTAAACGTCAGACCCAAGTCAACAGAAAGGTCTCCGATGTAACCGGCTTCCGCCCACACTCCGAAGAAATCAGTAAAAAACCATCTGGCTCCGATATTAAAACCTAAATATAAATCTTCGGCAGGGTTTATAAATGATCTGGGATTATTTTCTCCCGTAGCAATGTTGATAACCCAGCCGGCTGTAGCGACAACGTAGGTATCAAGGTTTTTTATATCCCAGTTTAAATGATAACCGGCGCGAATACCAAGCGGTATTCTGTAATTAAACCAATCACTTCTTCCGTATCCTGTGTAACCGATAAGACCGCCGAAGAAAAACGGAAGATTTCTTCTTCCTATCGGGACATTCTTGTCTAGGGATAATTTGAATGTCGGTAAATAAACCCAATCACTATCCAGATTTAAAAAAATTCCGGTTCCCATTCCAAGACCAAAATTTACAATCCAGTCATTTGAATCCATGCACGGCGGATATTTTGTAAGATCGTTCGGTTCCCATGCAAAACCGGAAAAAACAGCGAAGCCGAATAATAAAATTAAAATTACAAATATTTTTTTCATTTTTTTTACTCCATTAAATTTTCTCTTCTGATTATTATATATTAAATATTATACCTTGTAATATATCTCAATTATTTTATTGGAGTTGTTCGATAACTTCAGTTATTGAACAACTTCCTTGTAAAAATGCATTTTTGTAAAGCTTTAGCTTGAAAAAATGCAGGA
>JGI24695J34938_10001859_pt1 | contig 17150 bp, 16 predicted proteins | sample TergutCo191P3_FD_34938 | JGI IMG/M metagenome (IMG submission 34938)
TTTGCGCTAAACTTATAAAAATCTTTACCGTCAAATAAAATGTCTGACGCATCTCCTTCCATGTGTCCGCCTTTTACTACAATGGCGCGGCATCCCATGGAAAGAATTTTTTTTGCGGCTTCCTTCATGTCATCTTTTGTTTTAATCTCCATTCCCGCGATTTTTTCCGCCTCGGGAATATTCGGCGTTAGTACATCAGCTAACGGCACGATTTCTGAAATTAATGTATTGATGGCGGACATCTCCATTAACGCGCAGCCGTTTTTCGCGTACATTACAGGATCAATTACCACGTTCAAAGGCTTCCATTCTTTGAGCTTATCGGCGACAGCTGACATCGTTTCGCGGCATGAAAGCATTCCGACTTTTACAGCATCGGGCGGAATATCTTCGAATACATCATTAATTTGTTTTTGAATAATATCAGGACGAATATCCTGGTAATCTGTTACCCGAAACGTATTTTCCGCGACAACGGACGTAATAACGGTCATGCCGAACACGCCATGCGCGGAAAATGTTTTAATGTCAGCCTGTATACCGGCGCCGCCCGAACAGTCAGACCCTGCAATACTTAGCGCTTTTTTCATCATTTTTTCCTCCAAAAAAAAGGGCGCAATCCAAAATAGGAAAGCGCCCTGCATTTACAATAATCTGCACCCAAAATGCCGGTAATTTGCTTCCTACGCTGGTATTAACCAACAGGTTCAAAGGGTCAGGTTTTACCTTCTCAACTCATAGGCGGTTTAGCCGCCGGAGTCCCCCTGCAAACACAATATTTGTTTAATTCTGGAAAAATTTTCATTTTATGTCAACTACGGATAATCTGCAATAACTTTGTTAAGTTCTTTCCAAACATAGAGATAGAAACCGTCTGTTCTATGTTCTGCAAGGTCAAGCAGCATTCGCAGGGTATCTGCCCTCAAGTTTCTTAAAATATATAATACTCTCTCTACTATTTTTCAGTTACAAAACAACTCTACCGCGCCTGTCGGTCTGATCCGCAAGGGGGTGACAGATCCGGCACCGAATACCGTTTCTATGAAGGAGCGGTATTCGTCAATTTTATTAAGGGGAATATACGATTGAATGGTGCCGGCAAAACCGCCGCCGTGAACTCTGCAGGCGCCGCGAATTGTTTGTCTGTTAAAAAATTCTCTTGTGAGCGCAAGAGCGGTTGTAATGCCCTGACATTCGGAGCTGTTCGGCGGAAATACATTCTGCAAAAGTTCCCACGAGGAATCGCCTGATTTATCAACTAATTCAAGGTAGCGGTAAAACGCGTCTTTCTTTTCCGCGATTGATTTCGCATTTTCCATTTCATGTAACGCGTTAGCCATTGCGTCTACTCTATCGTTTTCATCAAAGAAGTGCAGCGAACGCAGTAATGCCCTGTCGCCGAGTGCCTTCCGCGCTTCAGCCGCGCGGGAAAGGACGGTTTCTTTGTCAATTTCTCTCAATACAGACTTGCCGAAAAACGCTGCGGCGGATTTCATTTCCGAGGGAATTGACGCGTAATCAGCGGTTAAATCGGCATGGCTGCCGCCTGTGTTCACCACGCAAAGAGCGTATCCGACGGCGGTAAGATCAAAGTTTATCTGCTTTACAATCGGATTCGCTGTGTCTTCAAAATCAATGGCTACGGCACCGCCCGTTGAACATGCGGTTTGATCCATTAAGCCGCATGGTTTTCCAAAGTAGGCGTTTTCCGCGTATTGCCCGATCTGCGCTATTTCCAGCGCGGAACGTTTTCCATCTCCATATAGCGAGTCGAAGATGCGTCCCATCAGTACTTCAACAGCAGCCGAGGAGGAAAGGCCGGAACCGGGAAGCACTGTCGATTCCGCGTTAGCCGAAAATCCGCCGGGTTTGCAGCCGCGGCGGCGTAACTCTGCGGCAATACCTCTGACAAGGCCTTCTGTCGTGCCGTTTTCTTCAGCTTTTGGCTTCAAGTCGGGCTCTCCCGACGCGTCTGTCAGTTTTACTTTTACATCGGGAAAACCCCTGGAACGGAAAAAAACAATGTTATCTGTTCTTTCCTGTACGACAGCGACACTATCCAGCTGAATAGCGGCAGCCAATACCTTGCCCCGGTTATGATCGGTATGATTTCCGGCAAGTTCGGTTCTTCCCGGAGCGGAGAATACGCGAAATTTTCCGTTTGTATTTATTAGTTCGGCTTCCGGAAAACCGTCCATATTTATTAATGCCGCATAACGATTACCGGCGTTATGCGCTTCATTTTCTCCGTAAAGATTGATAAATATTTGTTCTGCTTTTTTTGAGATAATTTTTTCTAAAAGATCTTCTTTATTCATTGTTGTTTCCTGTTTTTAGATAGATAGTCAGATATTCAATAAAAGAAATAACAGCAAAAATTACCGATATGATAAAGATAATGAACGCGGCTGTTTTAAAATACGGCAGGAAAGATTCACATGTGTCTAATCGTTCTATAGTGGCTGCAAGCAGAGCGGCGCCGACTGCAATTATATATGTAACAGTTTTAATTTTTCCGCACATACGCGCTCCCATTGTAACGCCTTTTTTCAGCATCAGGTTGCGGATAAAAAGAATGCCGAATTCACGGTAAATAATAATCAGGAAAAGAATTATAGGCACAATGCCGTATCCCCAAACATCGTCAATGATAAAACAGAGAAAACATGTAAGCTGAACAAGAGTGTCGGCAAACGGATCAAAAAATTTGCCGAAATCGCTTGCAAGATTGAGCTTGCGGGCCGCCAGTCCGTCAAAAAGATCGGTTATTTCCGAGACGATAAAAATAATCCATAGAACAGGTATTGTCCAGCCAGCTCCGTCAGCAAACATTGAAGGGAAAAAACGCGGTAACAGATAAATGATAAAAAAAACAGGAGCAAAAATAATTCTGGAAAAAGTAAGAGTATTTGCAAGATTCATGCTTAATATTGCATTATGGGAGAGAATATGTCAATTGCTCTTTTTCTGCTTTTTAGTTGAAGTTGAACTTTTAACATCAACTAAAACCGGAATTAGCGAATACCCCAAATCTTTGCGGATTTTATTCCGCAGATATGCCGTATACGAATCGCTGACAGCCTGAATGCGCGACGCGAAAAAAATAAAGTGAACGGGATTAGCTGATTTCTGAACAGCGTATTTTATTTTAAAACGCGTCTGCGGACCTGTGGGCGGCGGACTTTCATGCAGCCATTTTTCCAAAGCTTGATTGAGCCGGGAAGTGCCGATTTGCAGATTGAGCTGCCCGTACATCTTTATCGCGGTATTCAGCAGTTTATCAACGCCGGTTCCGTCTTTCGCGCTTATGGGAATGATTGGCGCGTACTCCATTTGACCAAACTGAAAATGAATCTTGTCTTCCGCTGTCTTAAAAGTGTTTTTTTGCTCAGGCATTGTATCCCATTTGTTAAGCGCCATAATGATACCCCTGCCCTTATCATGCGCGAGAGCCGCTATTTTTTTATCCTGATCGGAGAGCCCTTCCGTTGCGTCTATCATTAAGACAACAATGTCAGCGTCGTCTATTGTTTTTATCGCGCGGTTTACGGAATAATATTCGATATTTTCAGTAACTTTCGCTTTGCGGCGGATTCCGGCAGTGTCAAGAATAATAAAATCGCGTGATTTCCATTTGAAGCTGCCTTCGACAGTGTCCCTTGTTGTTCCGGGGATTTCACTCACGATGGAGGCGTTAGTTGAAGTAAGGCGGTTTGAAAGCGTAGACTTACCCGTGTTAGGTTTTCCCAGCAAAGCAACGCGGATAAGCGCACTCTGCTCATCATGCTCCTCTTCAATTTTTGAAAAATCAAGACGGCTGATTATTTCCTGTTTAAGCTCGCCGATATTGTCGCCGTGTTCCGCGGAGATCATTAAAATTCTTTCAAAACCAAAGGAGAGGACATTCCACGCGTCAGCCTGAAGTCTGCCCCCTTCTGTTTTATTTATAACGGCAAGAAGTTTTTTTCGGTAGGGACGCAGCAAACCGATCAATTCTTCGTCCTCGCTTGTTATTTCTCCGGCTTCAAGGAGAAGGATGATAAGGTCGGATTTTTTTATTGAGTTTAACGTTCTCTCAACTACCAGTTTATCAATACTGTCACAGTCAACAAGCTTAAAGCCGCCTGTGTCTATCAGGCGTATCGGTTTATCATCAATAAAGCAATCAGCTTCAACAGGATCCCGCGTTACTCCCGGCGTTGGATCTGTGATCGCCCGCCGTTTACGCAGTAAACGGTTAAAGAGCGTAGATTTTCCCACATTGGGGCGGCCGGCGATTACTACTGTCGGAAGGTTACGCACCCGGCAGGTGCGGCTGAATGTTTGCTTTTTTTCCATGATCAATTAACCAGCAAATTGTAAACTTCCTGCTCTGTTTTAGCCTGTAAAAGCGCGTTCCTCAATTCTTTATTTTTCAGCCTGGCGCTGAACCAGGAAAGCGTTTGTAAATAATAGGCATGTTGATTGTAGGCTGCGGCAATCATGAAAATAAGACGGACAGGCTCATCATCCATAGGATGAAAATCTACAATGTCTGTAAGACTGATGCCGACGGAAACCACAAGGTCGGTAATTGATGAAAGGCGGACATGCGGAATGGCTATCCCGAAGCCGATGGCGGTACTCATCAATTCTTCACGTTTAATAATTTCCGAAGATAATTCCTGCCTGTTCTTTATCTGCGGCGCTACAGCGAGGTTCCCGGCTAAAGCCAGCAGGGCGTCCTTTTTAGCGGAATGATTTAAAAATAATATACGTTGTAAAGATAAAATAGTATCAGCATGAATCTGGTTTATCTGAGGTTTTAGATTGCCGGCTGTCAGTTTTTCATTAACCCATCTGTCAATTTCCGATTTTTTAAAACGCCATGCGGTTCTGATTTTCCCTGCCGGAATTTCACCTTTTTGAGCGCAGTCATAAACAGTTCGTTCTGATACCCGAAGATATTTCGCAACCTCTTCAAGGGTCAGTATATCATCATCTACCATAATTAGTATTATTACATGATATGTCAATATATGTCAATATATTCCAGCAGATTCAAGGTTAAGATATCGTTAATGCTTCAATTCATGCAGTGAATCAAACGGATAAAGCTCTCCAACGGTAGTATTTACCTTATTCGACCCTTTGCCGGCAAATCGAACAGGGGCATCAGGCGGCATAAATTCGCTGATTACCTGACGGCAGGCACCGCATGGACCTGTGGGTTCTTCCGAGTCCGGGGTAGAGACCGCAAGTGCGAGAAAACGGCGCTGCCCGGCTGCGACTGCCGCAGCTGCCGCGTTCCTTTCGGCGCAGACAGTCAGCCCCAATGAGCGGTTTTCAACATTGACGCCTGTGACTATTTTTCCGTTTTCACAGAGTAATGCGGCGCCAACCCGGAACATCGAATACGGAGCATATGCCATTTCCGCGATTTTTTTTGCCTCTAAAAATAAATTTTCCATTTGTTCTTTATCTATCATACTTGCCTACCCTTTTAATATAATATATAATACTAACTGACGATATAGTAGGGGGGACTATGGCGCAAAAGAGAAAACGAATCAGGATAATTATAATTATCCTGCTGTTTTTTACTTATTTTTTCCTGGCCGCAAGACCTGTTCCCAGAGAAATAATTCTTGCTCCGGGCTGGATAAGCTCATTAACAAGCAGCTCACATGTGGGCAGCTCACTTGTGAATAACTCACTGGCATACAACACAATTGAGAGCGGCTCACTTGACGGCGATCAGGCGGAAGAATACGAAGAACCTGACAATGTAACAGAGACACAGTCTGTGAATTTCTCAGACAATAATCGCGTAACAAACAACCGGAATTTGCAATATCTTCCTTTTAATTTAGGTTCGCATTTTGGTTATGTGGATATTTCAGGGCAATTTATAATAAAAAAAGTTATAACTGATAATATTTACTTAAGCCGGAATATGTGGACAGAATACGCTTCGGAACCTTCAAATATATTGATTAAAAATACGCGTGAAGAAACAATAATTAATATTGATCCGGTCGGCGCGGCTCAGGGTTATCCTATTTTACTGGATGACAGAATTTTTATAATCAGCAGCGATCAGAACTCGTTATCTGAAATTGATAAGTATGGAAATATTGTCTGGTCTTATGAATTCGGCGCGCCGCTTACCTGTATTGACGCAAGAGCAGGTCTTCTGTTAGCAGGCTCGCTTGACGGAATTATCGAAATTTTTAATTACACCGGCGAACGCATTTTTTATTTTGAACCCGGCGGTTCCCGTTACGCGGTGATTCTGGGATGCGCTATTTCGCATGACGGCTCGCGCATCGGGATAATCAGCGGAATCGATCAACAGCGTTTTTTACTGCTTGAACGATTTGGAAATACCGGCGGCGATTTTAAAGTTGTTTACCATGAATATTTGGATACCGGGTTCAGACGGCCTGTTCGTATTTTATTTATCGACGAAGATCAGCGAATTGTTTTTGAACGTACCGGAGGAATCGGCTGTTACAATATCAGATACAGGCGCGGGATATTTATTCCGCTGGACGGAGAGATTTACGCCGTTGAAGATTCCGGTGACAGGGGATATTTCTTTCTGGTAACTTCTCACGGGCTATCCGAGAAAAAGCTTGTCGGTATCAGATTTTCAGCTGACAGATGGCTGCCGTTTTCTGTCTTTCCCGATACCGACACTATTTTCATGAAAGCTCCCTTTAAAAGCAATGATGTTTTTTTAAGCAGAATTCGTCTAAATGACAACGGTTCAATGATCGTTGTCGGCGGCGGTCAAACTTTAATTTCATTTACTTTGGAGGAAAAATAATATGAAAAATCATTTATTGCGTATTATTATTACCAAACCATTTTTATCAGCAATTATTATTTTTGCGGTTTTAACAGGTTTTATTTCCTATTCTGTAAATGCGATGAGCTGGCCTTCCGGCGACGCTAACCTTATCTATAATTTCGGCGCAAACAACAACAGTAAACCTGTTTTGGGAATGGTTTTTGGCGGCGGAACCGATGTACTCGCCGCGGAGGGAGGAGAAGTCATTTTTTCCTGCGTAAAAGACGCGCAAAAGGGGTTTGCGGCTTCCAGGCTTCCTTCTACACTCGGCGCATGGCTTGCCATTGATCACGGAGACGGGTTAATCAGCATTTACAGCCGTTACTCCGATGATCCAGAACAAACACAGCTAATTAATACTCATGTTGATAAAGAACAAACAATCGCGTCTTCCGGAATTTCAGGCTGGTCGTCACAGAACGGGTTTTATTTTATGGTTTTTGACAGACGGGAACGCCGCTGGGTAAATCCGGCAATGATTATTACTCCAAGACAGGAAACAAGACCTCCTCAGATTCTTTCCGTAGAATTGCGAAACGCTCAGGGTATTATTGTGCAGTCGCGAAATCTTACACAGGGTCGTTATGCCGTGCTTGTGAACGCAGCAGGCGGAAGTGTGCGGACAGCGCAAGGGACGCGGTATGCGCCTCACAGAATTGTATGTTCTGTTAACGGCGCGGAAGTGGGCTCTTTGAACTTTGAAGCGGTTTCCGCAAGAGACGGAGTTTTAATGGTTTCGCGTAACGGACTTGTTCCCGTAAAACAGGTCTATGCCAATAATGCGGCATTTGAAGCCGCTGAAGTTTTTCTGACACGCGGGCAGATAACGCTGGAAGTTATTGTTCAGGACTTAAACGGCGCCTCGCACAGCGTAAGTAACCGTTTGATTGTAAATTAAGTGAAAACATGGTCAATGCCGGCAACTGACGGCAAATCCATATCTATTCCCTGCGCTTGCTGTTCCGGCACAACATTTAAACTTGCTCTTGTCTGCGAAGGATTTTCTTTTGTCCGTTGTACATCCTGCGGTCTTGTTCAGAGAAACCCGCAGCCGTTTAAGGAAGAGATAACCTCGCGTTATAGTAAAATATTCGGCGGTGACTATCTTTCATATGAGCTAAAAAACGAAGATGCTTTTTTAAAACTACAACAGCTCGCTCTTATTGATGCCGGTTTTGACAAATTAGAAAAAGAACTTTTTTCCCTTTGCGAACAAAGCGGAGATAAGGCGCCTTCCGTGCTTGACATCGGCTGTGCTACAGGCGCGCTTCTTTCCGATCTTCGCAATCGCGGCTGGCGTGTAACAGGCGTGGAAATTTCTCCTTGCGCGGAGTATGCAAAAGATACGCGAAAACTTGATGTGCGAAACATTCCGCTTGAAGAAAACAAATTCTCGAATAAAAGCTTTGACGTTGTTCTCGCTTCTCATCTTATTGAACACTTAAACGATCCTAAAACTTTCTTGTCAGAAATTCGTCGTATTCTGAAAGATAACGGTTTTTGTTTTATTACAACTCCCAATATTAACGGTTTTCAGGCTCATCTTTTCAGAAGCCGCTGGCGTTCCGCAATTTTTGATCACCTTTATTTATTTTCCGGCGTTACCTTGTCAAGGATGTTAAAAAGCGAAGGTTTTAAAATTGAAAGTATACGCACATGGGGAGGTCTTGCCGCCGGCACTGCTCCGCGTTGGTTAAAAAAAACAGCGGACTCTTTGGCAAAGAAACTTGGCTTCGGCGATGTGATGATATTAAGAGGTAAAACATTTAGCTGTTAATTATATTTATTTTCTTTTTCTAATAAAAATCAATCCAAAACAAATTGCCGCAGAAAAAATTATAATAAAAATAATTATAATAGTAAACAAATAATTGCCTTTTTCTTTTTCAGGCTCCTGTAAAATATCGTTCTTATTAATCGTTGTTTCAGATTGAAGCGCCAATTCAGTCTCATCCTGCGGTAAAATAATTTCTTCCGCTTCTTCAGTATTCGGATGCGAAATTTCCGGAATAACAGGATTAGCGCTGACAGGAGACTCCATTATTCGAATATTTAACGCAGCTATATCATAACGCACATTTGTATGATGAATGGACCTTGCCGGTAAATTGAAGTTTCCTTCAATAAGCGGAATTAATGTAAGTTTAAGCGCAATTCCGTTCTCTTTTTCCTGCGATGACACCGGCGAGTGGGAAAGTATCACTCCTCTCGGAACTTGCGGCATAAAAAACACGGAGGACAGCTGAGAATCAATGTTTTCGGGGCGTATATTCTGAAAGCGCAGATAAAACGTTGTGCGCTCTCCAACTGTTATTTGCCTGGGCGCTCCTTCCCAGCTGAGCCGCTGGGAATTAATTCTTTGCACTTCAGCTCTGGGATGTATAACCAGCACAATAGGACTTGTTATTCTGGTTCCGTGAGGTGATACTACCTTAAACGGATCCAGTGTAATACGGCCGACATTACTGGCAATAAATCTGAATTCCAAGGATGTTTGTGTGTAAACTTTCTCGGTATTGCGGTCTCTTCTGCTTGCTTGCTGCAGCAGATTCATGTCTGTAACAACCGGAGATTTTACAAAAAGGTCCAGTGTCAGATACGAAGAAAAATCAGACGTTGAGACATCAACATCTTCAGGTTCAGGATAGTCAACAAGGAGGGTAATAGTAAAAGGAACACCGACCGTCAATGTGTCCTGAGATATTGTTACGATCACTCTTCCGGTTCCTTCCAGCTGCTGCTCAGGTTGCTGCGGCTGATGCTGCGGCTGTTCAGGTTGCTGTTCCGGCACTTGCCCGGATTGCTGTTCCGATTCCAGTTCCTCAGAAAAGACATATTGAAGATTTAAAATAAAAATAATTAATGTTATGCAAAATAGTTTCATTGATTTATCTCCTGCCGATTAATAATCCGGCCCTGCAAAATCTTCTTCCGGTGTCCACTCTCTGCTTTTCCATTTTTCCTGTTCTTCATACCTCAAATAATCAAAAAGAATCTCTCTCTGTTCATGTCTTTCCTCAGAACGATTCTGCCTGTTTGATTCTATTGATAATGAAATAAGACTTAATTCCAGATTTCGTTTCGCCTCAATTCTTTTTGGATCTGTTCTTAACGCTTCTCTGAAAGCAATTGCCGCGGATTCAAAATCTCCTTCTTCAAAAAATATAATCCCCGAATTATAATGATTTCTGAATCGAAGTTCGCGATGCTCGTTATTCGAAGAGCTGCCAAGCAATTTTTGGGAATTAGCATAACGTTTTAACGCGCTCTCTCCTTCATCAAGAGAATATAAAGTCAGCCCAAGACCGTACTCCGCGTATGGAGAGGCTTCGTCGTGATTTAACGCTTCCAAATACAGAGCAATCGCTTCGTTGTGTCTGCTGCGCGAAATTAAGTAATTTGCTTCCAAAAGAAGCAGTTTACCGTCGGTACATGATGTGAAAATAGATATAAAAAGCATAGAAATAAACGGCAGGCGTAAATTAAAAATGTTAATCGATCTTGTAATAAACTTTGATGCAGCATAGAAAAAAAGAGCAAAAATGATAAACAATGTGCGTCTTTGCTTTTCTTCACTTTTCCCGTCTGTAACAGCGGCTTGCTCAATATCAATTTCTTTCGAATATGATAAAAGATGCGCGGAAAGAACAGATGAAGCGTCTTCACGGCTGCCGTCAATACAGATACCGCCGGTTCTTTCGGCTGTAGTGTGCATAACTGATATATCTCTGCGGCTTATAACAAGCTGGTTATCAGCGCCTGCCGGATGCGCCGGATTAACAGGACGCTCCTGTATTTGCCGTCCTTCATCGCTGCCGACGGCTATCGTGTTTACGATGATTCCTTCTCTGGCGCATTTAGTGATCGCGTTACGAAGCGCGCCAAAATGAGATTCTCCGTCAGAGATAAGGATTATAACCTTTCGCGCCGCCGATGTTTTTTGAAAAGCGGTTGATGCCGCATCAATAAGCGATTCAAGGTTCGTGCTTCTGCCTGTCGCGGACGAACCGTCAATTGATTCCAGAAAGACAATCACCGCTTCGTTGTCAAATGTCAGCGGTACTGTCAAATAACCGTTGCCTCGGCCGATAGCGGCGGCAAAGCGCGCTCCTGTTACGGATAAGACAGTATCAAGCGCAATTGAAACTCCGCGTTCAAGACGTGACATAGTGCCGTCATGCAGCGCGTCATGAATATCCATACTGCGCGATATATCAACAGCAAAGACAACATCAAGGCCTCGGCGGTATTCGGATGGCGCATAACCAATACCCCACCTTGGACCTGCCATTGCTATAATCGCAAAAGCTAAAAACAAACGGAAAAAAACAGAACTTAATAAGATTTTATTTTCCAGCTCTTTGGTTAGTTTATGTTTTTTCTTTCGTCTGATAATATCAAAAATAAAAATTGGTATAAAAATAAAAAATGAAAATAATATAATCGGGTAATCAAATGTCATATAATTGCCCCCAGCATATTACGTCTGATAAAATTAACCGAAACAATTAAAAAAACAGCCGGTATAAAAAAATGAAAGAATACCGAGAAACGCCTGATAATATTACGGGATCTTTGTATTGTTATTTCACTTAAATCCAATTGTGAAAAAGCCGATGAAAAACTGTCGGCGTTGGATGCGTATAAAAATGTTCCTCCTCCAGCAGCGCTTAACCTGCGTAAAGATTCGGAATCATAACGCGAATCAAATAATCCTGTTCTTCGTATTTTGGTATAAGGATCCGTATAATCTATCGGCACTTCTCCCGCTGACCCGATGGCAATTACCCAAAAAGACGCGCCGATGTCGAGTAAAAAACCGGCGGCGGTTTCCGGATGAATTGCTCCAGCGTTGTTTTCTCCGTCAGTAATTATAACCGCGACTTTATGCTTTGCGTTTGATTTTTCAAGATGATAAGAAGCGACGGCAAGCCCCATACCAAGCGCAGTGCCGTCTCCAAGTTCGCCAATTTGTAAATGTTCAAGTCTAAGTTTAAGAGCTTCTCTGTCCGTAGACGGCGGTAAAAGAAGCACTGCATCTTCGCCGATTGCTACGAGACCGATGCTGTCGGAAGGACGTTTTGAAGCAAAATCAATCAGCAATTCTTTACCGGCTGTAAAGCGGTTTTTTCCGTCCATATCAATTGCCGCCATACTCGGACTAGTATCAATAATAAAAATGATATCAGCGCCCCGATTCAGCCAAACAGTATCCGATATTCTGATTGAGGGACCCGCAGCGCTGAAAAAAAGTAAAAAGATTCCTGTTACTTCCATAAATTTTAACAGCTTAACAAAACCGTTAATTTGAGAAGTTTTAAACGGAACACCGCCCGGCGCGCCGAGCGGCAGAGCGAGAACAAACGGATTTTTCAAACGGGAGAACGCGAATATAGCAAAAGGGATGATAATAAAAGCGGCAATTGCCCAGAAGGGATTATCAAAGCTCAAATTGTTTTCTCCTTTTGATCGTTTCCTTTTACTGGAGACATCGTTAGAAGTTCGACGCTTTCCATAAAGGCAAGGAAGTGCTTCATATCGTCTAACAGGCTGAATAAATCATTTGAATTGATACTCTCGCCGGAAAAACGAAGCTCGTCACATGTTCTGAAAAATGTCACTAAGGATGATTCTTCATCTTCCTGCCAGGCAAAGGCAGCCTGTATGTTTACAAATTCTCCGGCTGTCATGGCGCGGCAATTATTCCCCGTCAGATCGGAAAGGAAAATTCTAAATTCATCAGAAAGTTTATCAAGAATAACACGTTTGTCCGAACCTTTAAAAACCTCTTTATGAAGGCGTTTTGCGATTTTTCGAATTGCGCCGAAAAGAGCGCGCCGTTTCCATTTTTCAATAAATCTTTTCAAAAATGTGCGCCCTTTAACAAGAAATAAAAAGATAAGAAGCAGAAAAACAACAACCGCCGTAAGCGATCCGTACAGCATAAGAGCTGTTCCCGGTATAGCAAGCGCGGAAGCCGCTCCGGAAAGAACGGATGATTCCTTATCGCTTATCAGAGAATTTACATTGATAACAAGTTCAGAAAAATATTCATCTCCGATTTCTATAACAGGCAATTCCAATATGCCGGGAACAAAAGGAGTAAATTCAATCAATAATCTGCTTCCTACAACCCGTCTTTCAAGTATTATCCTGTTAAAATCAATATTTGGATCCGAAGGCAGATACTCCGACGGAGAAGTTATAACAATATCTGCGCTGTTCTGTTCCGCAGGGGGCAAAGGTAAAACCAATGTAGCCGGATCTCCCACAAAAATTTGCCGCGGTATCAGATACGCTCCGTTATTTTGCGCGTAAGAGAAAGTTGAGATAATAATAAGATAGAATAAAAAAAATATTTTTCTATTTATCATCGTTTTTTCCGGGTTTTGTTCATGTTAAGATTGCGGGAGCCAAAGAATTTAATCAATGCTGAAGGCGCGTCGGCTTCGGTGGATATGTCGAGAAAAGACGCGCCGCTTTTTTTGCATTGTGATTCCCATAAAGTTGTGCGTTCGTTATGCCATTCGATCCAGCTTTCCTTAAAGGAATCGAGACCTGAAGGCGCTTCTATGCGAATGCCTGTTTCGGGATCTTCAAGAGTTATCAGCCCCGGAAACGGCACTTCCTGCGAGCCGCAAATCCGCAGCGCAAGGCAGTCATGTTTGCGGCATAGCGTTCCCATTTCCTGCTCCCAATTGATGCTGAAAAAATCGGAAATTACAATTACAAGCGAACGTTTTTTTAAAAGACGCTGAGCGCCGGTTAACGCGGACGCGATATTGCTGCCTTGCTGCGCTTTTCGTGAGGTGACATTATTCTGAAATTGAAGAGCCGCCATGATTAACGACATTATGTGCTTTCGTCCTTTGCGCGGAGGAAAAACTTTTTCAATGTCCTTATCAAAGAAAAACGCGCCCACCTGTTGTCCCGTATGCTCCGCAGAAAATGCAATTAAAGCCGCAGATATAAGCGCCTGTTCATATGGGCTTAAAAGAGGTTTATTTGTATTAATTTCCTGGCTGGAAATATTACCTCTGTGCATGGACGGTGAAATATCAACTAAAAGTAAAATTGTTAATTCGCGTTCTTCACGGTACATCTTTACAAACGGATGCCCGAAGCGCGCGCTTGCGTTCCAGTCAATAGATCTGACATCATCGCCTGCCTGATAATGACGGGCTTCGTCAAACTCCATCCCCTGGCCTTTAAAAACAGATCTAAAATTACCGGAAAGCATTTCTTCGGCAAGACCGCTTGAAATAATGGGAAGGTTAATAATGCTGCGTAATAAATCGACTGCTTCCATACCGTATCCTGTTTGTTACATCTCACGGCACCGGAACATTTTTTAGTATTCTTGAGATAACAGTATCCGCGTCCATGCCTTCGGCTTCCGCTTCGTAGGAAAGAACAATTCTGTGCCTTAAAACCGGAAGAGCCGCAGTTTTAACATCTTCCGGCGTAACATAGTTTCGATCTTCAAACATCGCCAATATTCTGCTGCATCTGTATAACGCGATGGATGCCCTTACCGAAGCGCCGAATGTCACATAACGGTATACGCTGTCAGCCGCACCTTTCATGCTCTCCGCCCTCGAGACGGAATTCGCTGCCTGAGGCTGCCTTGTGGACGCGGGACGCGTTGCCGTAACAATCGATACAATGTATTTGCCTATCTGCTCATCAATATGAATCTGATCCGCAACTCTTCGTAAAAAGTTGAGTTTTTCCCTGTCCAGAACTGGAGAAAGCGGCGTTCCTCCGCCGTGTGAACCGCCGGATAATGGCGGGCTGTTTTTTACAATATCAAGTTCTTCGATAGGCTGGGGATAAACAACAAGCAGCTTCATAAGAAAGCGATCCAGCTCCGCTTCGGGGAGCGAATAGGTTCCCTCGTGTTCTATCGGATTTTCGGTGGCAAGAACAAAGAACGGGTTGGGCAAAGCATAACTCGAATCCCCGATTGTTACCTGTTTTTCTTCCATTGCTTCAAGGAGGGCAGACTGAACCTTTGCCGGAGCGCGGTTAATTTCATCCGCAAGAATCACATTGGCGAAAATCGGCCCTCTGCGGACGGAAAAACTGCTGTTTGACTGTTCCCAAATCATGGTTCCGGTCAAATCAGCAGGTAAAAGATCAGGGGTAAACTGAATTCTCTTAAAATCCAGCCCGGTTATTTCGGCAAGGCTCTTTACAGCAAGGGTTTTCGCAAGCCCCGGCACGCCTTCCAGCAAAATATGCCCGCCGGCGACAAGGGCCGTAAGAAGCCCGTCAATCATTTCCTTCTGTCCGACAATACGAACAGCCATTTCTTTTCTGCATTCTGAGATTATTGCAGCGCACCTTGAAATATCTTCTTTTTGTACCATGAGTCTATTATAATGCCGCAGTTAAAAAAAGTCGAGAGTTGGGAGATGGTGTTATTAATTAAAACTATCAATCCGCTTAGCCGATCCGTCAAAATCACTATATACATACAGCATATCTCTGATCTGTTCAAGCATATTTGATGTTTCTTTGCGCCATGTTTTCTCTTTCAAGCGGTCAAGAGCGGCATATGCCTTATCGTCATCGTAATTTTCGCAGGCAGTCTTGATGATTTGAAGCTGCTCGTTCAGGTATAAAGCGTCTTCTATCACATCATCCTGAGGCGCATCTTTGTTGTCTGTTATTTCAGTGAATTTTAGTATTAAATCTTCAAGTATCCTTATAAAATTTTCCGTATTTGCGCCAATAAAATCCGTATCGCCATTTTTCCCTGCAGTTTCAAGCGCGAACGCAGACTGTGACGCTTCGCTTTCTCCGACATTCGCCAGCGCCGATTTCATCGCGTGCGCAGTAATTGTAAACAATTTTATTTCATTGCCAACTGCAGTTTCCTTCAATGTAACAATTGCTTTTTTCGCGTCTTCACAAAATATTTGTTTTACTTTAGGAGCAAGAGCGGCTAAAGCAGGGTCATCTTTTGTTTCTCCATGTGTAATAACTTCCGGTTTGTATTTTCCCGCTTCTTCAGGATGCCTGTCCCTCACAAATTTATTTAACGCCTTGTTCATCTTTCATTCCCTGGCCTGTGTCTTTAACAGAAAACATAAGCTGTATATCACTGCCGGAAGCGCTGTAGTCTGCATAAAGTTTTACCTCTCCTTTTTCGGTATATTTTATCGCGTTGGAGAGCAGGTTATTCAATATTTGTTTAATACGCAGTTCATCACCGCAAAGTCTTGACGGCAGGTTTTCCTTTATATCCAGCTTAAAGTCAATTTGTTTTGATCCAATTCTCACTATATTAAGCTGGACTGTGTCATTGATAAGGCTCGGCACATCATATTCCAAAGGATTGAGTTCCAGCTTTCCGGTTTCTATTTTTGACATATCCAGAATGTCATTGATGATCCCAAGCAGGTTGTTCCCGGAATTGCTGATCTTCTCATACGCTAACATATGCTTTTCCGGCAAACTGTCGTCCATCATCTCAATTTGAGTAATTCCGATAATAGCGTTAAGCGGAGTGCGTATCTCGTGTGACATTGTAGCAAGAAAATTACTCTTGCTTTTGTTTGCCTTTTCCGCTTCTTCCCTGAGTTCCTGCAGTTTATTGTTCTGTGTTTCTATAAAACGATCTTTGGCTTTCCGTGTAGTTTCTACTACAATCATTACTGCGAAAACAAGAATATATCCGGCTATCATACGGATCGAAATATCCAAATGATAATTAAAATTCGATAATCCCGGAATAAACATCTGCGCGGATATGATGATCATGAGTATTGCCGTGATAATTATACCGCCGCGCATTCCAAGCATCATAATCGTAAGCAGCGGATATACATAAATAAACAAAAAATTGGCTCCATGAGCTGCTCCAATCCAGACAAGTATAATGCAGAGTAATCCGTAAAAAATCATCATTATATATGACGGAACAATCTTCGATATCTTTGTACGGGAGATAGAGAAGCACACAAGACCTATAAAACCCATAACAACGCAGACCGCCGCGTCGGCGCACATTTTATTTTTAAAATCAACAGCAGCAAATAACATAAGAAAGATGAAGCCGAAAACCATTATAAAATTCATCAGCACATACCGGATAAGATAATCGGACATGCTGAATGATTTCTCTCCGGTATATTTTCCTGATGTTCCGATATTAATTAAAAAACGCAGAAATGTTTTTTTGATTTTGTCTAATTTCATTGTATTCCGCCGTGAACAACAAAAAGTTTGGTTATATCAACCTTTTCATGCTCTAAAAAATCATTTTCAACATTTAAAAAAGCTTCTACTATCTGCGGATCAAAAGACT
>JGI24695J34938_10001863_pt1 | contig 17144 bp, 18 predicted proteins | sample TergutCo191P3_FD_34938 | JGI IMG/M metagenome (IMG submission 34938)
CGCGCCGTAATTGCCTGTCAGGGAGTGGAAGGCGCGTATTCGCAGATTGCGGCTAACGCGCTTTTTAAAAATCCCGACGTAATGTACATGCGCACCTTTGACGGAGTTTTCCGCGCCGTTAACAATGGGCTTTGCAGATACGGCGTTTTGCCGCTTGAAAATTCAAATGCCGGCTCTGTTACGGATGTTTACGATTTAATGAAAACGCACAAATTTTTTATCGTTAGAAGCGTAAAAGTTCCAATCTCTCATATGCTGCTTTTAAAAACAAAAACAGGCGTGGAAAAGATAAAGGAAATATACACCCACGAACAAGCGGCAAGACAGTGCAGCAGATTTTTGGAGCAGAATGATCACATAAAGATTAATTTAAGCGCTAACACCGCGGCGGCGGCCCAGTTTGTGGCCGAAAGCGAAAGAACTGACATCGCGGCAATCGCGTCCGGGAACTGCATTCAGCTTTACAACCTGACAGCTTTATCCAAAAATATCCAAAACAACAATAACAATTACACAAGGTTTATCTGCATATCAAAAGAATGTGAAATTTTTGACAACGCGGATAAAATAAGCCTTATGTTTTCGCTGGAAAACAAAGCCGGCGCGTTATACGAAGTAATAAAACAGTTCGCCGAACGCCAGCTCAATCTTATAAAACTTGAATCACGCCCGATAGCGGACACGGATTTTGAGTTTATGTTTTATTTTGACGTACAGGCAAATATCGAAAACGCAGACGTGCAGGATTTATTAATCAGTCTTAAAGAAACAACAAGGCAGCTTGTGTTTTTGGGGAACTACAGCGAGGTAATTTCACAATAATTTTGTCAGCGCGTATTATTCGCCGCGCCCAGCCTGGCCATGCGCTCTTCTTTGGTAAACGCCATCAGCCCGGGCTTTTCGCAGACAAGCGCGAAGTCAATGGAATCAAGGGGCGTCCTTTCACGGATTATACTCGTGTAAATGCCGGCTTTTTCCACATTGCCGATTAAAATATAACCGTTTAATCTGTTGTCACTGTAAAATAATTTTTTATAATCGGCCTTATCAGACCTTTTTACATACGTTTCACCCGAATAATTACCTGCCGTTATCATGTGCAGACCAAAAAAGCCAATCGCGTTCATTGGGATCGCTCTGTCAAAACTTTTTTCTCCGCCCACCATATTTACCCCGGCGCATTCGCCCTGCATATATGCGTTTGGAAGCAGCGCCATGATTTTACTCTGACCGCTCGATATGTCAAGCGTTTGAGTGCAGTCACCGGCGGCGTAAATATCCTTAACGGAGGTTTCAGATTCTCCGTTTACGATAATGCCCCTGTCAATTTCGGCGATGTCTTTTAACAGCGATGTATTGGGCTGCACTCCGACAGCGAGAACAAGAACATCAAAATTGACAACATCGCCATTCTCAAAAACAGCAGAGTTTTTTTCAAATTTTTTCACGCTTCTCGCAAGCATGAACTTGATTTCCGTACCTTGACAGGCGCATTCTTTTTCAATATGCGCCCGCACAATCTCCGCGCCGTCTTCGTCCAGAATACTCGAAAGAATTCTCGGCGCGAGATCGACAATGGTAATTTCGGAGACTCTCTTTGAAATTCCCTCGGCGCACTTTAATCCGATTAAGCCCGCGCCGATTATCAGCGCGCGTTTTTTATTGGGTGCCTTCTCATTGTTTTTCTCAAGAGCTTCATTCAATTTTTTGGCGTCATCAAGGCTCATAAAGGTAAACTTGTCCTTTACTGAATCAAGTCCTTCAAACGGAGGAGTAAACGGAGAGGAACCTGCCGCCACAAGCAGCCTGTCGTAAGGCACGCTGCCGTTGTCAGAAAGAAAAACCAGTTTTTTAACGGCGTCAATTTTTGTCACCGTAACGCCTGACAAAAGAGAAACATCGTTATCGGCGTAAAAATTATCGCCGCGGTATTTCATTGTTTCTTCTGTTACTTTCCCCAGCAGAAAATATGATATTAATGGCCGTGAATATGTATGATAAGGTTCATTGGTAATGACAGTGATCTCGCTGCGTTTGTCAGCCGCGCACGCTGCTTCCGTTGCGCGTATCCCTTCTACCGCTCCTATGCCAGCCGCTGAGTTTCCGATTATAACATATTTCATTTTAACTATCCTCTCTCTTCAAAAACTATCGCGCCGTTCGGGCAGCCTTTTACGCAGACCGGAGCGCCGCCTGCCGTCTTTACGCACAGTTCGCACTTTTCTACAGCTCCGTCATCGGAAGGGGAAACCGCGCCGTAAGGACAGCTTAGTATGCATGTGTAGCAGCTTACGCATCTGTCATGGTTGATCGTAATAACACCGTCCGCGATTGTAAGCGCCCCGGTGATACAGCCTTTCACGCAAAGCGGCTCATCGCAGTGTCTGCACGAAACGGCGAAACTTACTCCGTCTTTTTCCTCAATTTTTATCTTCGGCCTTATCTTTATATCTTTTAACGCGCGCGCCATGTCCTTTTCGTTTGTTCCCGCAAAAGCGCAATAATACTCGCACAGATGGCAGCCTAGACACCACTTCTCATTAACATAAACTCTTTTCATATTCACTCCAAAAAAAGGCGTTCACCGCACAGCAGGAAAAGCCTGTCAACCGGCAAGCGATTCTTTACTGTCTGATGAACGCCTTTGTTCCCGGCTTTTAAGCCGCGTTTATTTATACAAAAAATCGGTGTTTTTGTCAAGTAAGCGCAATGTCTCACATAAAAAAACGAACCATACTTTTGACCTTAACGGGGCAAGCCATCAGCAGGTAACATTTTTTCTCATTGATATATGAGATTGTGTCAGTTATAATACTTAAATGAACAGTAAAGAACTTGAGTTCTCCGTGTTTTGCAATGAAAATATAGCGGAATTTCTGGGGATAAAAGGCGATGAAGCCTATAAACTCCTTACGGAGAAAAGCGATATACTGGACAATTACATAATTCCCTGTTTCGACGCTCTTCATACGCAGGGAAAAGAATATATAGTAAACGATATCGCCGATGTAATGAGAAAAAAGGATTGGCTGTATGATTCTCTATATCCAATATTGTTATAAAAATCAATCTGTAATTGATAAATATCTTAAATACGCCGGAACAGAAACTTTATGAAAGCAGACCGCGCTATTTTACAGCTTACATACTCAAGCGTGATTGAATCATTATCAGAAACCGGGAACATGCCTTTAAGAGACGCTCTTGATATGTTTTATAAATCACAAACTTATATAGAAATGCGGGACGGCATCTCCGATATGCACTGCCGCAGTGAAAAATACCTTGCCGAAGATATATTACGCGAAAGCCGTGTTAATGAACAATAAATTGTTATGAGGGGATTAAATATCTAAATCGGAGTGAGTTCCGGTGGACTGAAAGGGTAACGCAATGGCGGCAGCCACCCAAATTAACCATTCGCAAAAATATTTTAATTATCCAATATCACTTTACATTTTTTAAACAAGTCAGGAATGTCAAACGCAACGGTAGCAGCCACAGTTTTTCGACAGAGAAATTTTGGAGAGATTGGAATTATGTTGGATGAAAAGTTAGATAGCCAAAGTGAGTTTTTCACGTACCATTTCATCAATGATTTTGACAGGTGTTTTGTTGGTAACTTTGGCTTTAGTCAACAAGTATTGAATAGTCATATTTTCCAAACCTGAAATACGGAGTTCGCGCAGACTAAGCCAGTCGTTGCCATTAGGAATGATTCTCGGCGGGTTTCGGGTCAACTCTTTATCAAGAGCGTCGTATTGTTCATTGGTCATGTTTTGTAGTATATTTCTATATGTAAAAAACAGGGGGATATTATGAAAAAAGCGTGTTTGCCGGTATATCAATATTTGTTATTTGCGTATAATGGTGACAGCTTGTTTTAGCCCGTATGGGGGCGATACCGCCGTAATAACCATTAACCTGAACAGTAACGCAAGGTCGGCATGGCCGCACGAAGGCGACGCAAACATTCTTTCCGCTCTTGAATACCATGTTACGCTGGAAGGTCCCACAGGAACGCAATTTACAGTACAGAGCCCTTCCGCGACAGCGTCCGTGCGCGGAACAGTTTTTGAAACTGACAGTTTTAATTTGAACACGGTGGAAGGCATAGTCGATGTTAAAGGAAATAATAACGCGCCCGCAGTTCCTGTAGCCGCCGGTTTATCAACTTATATTGATCTGCATTTTCAGATATTCATCGCGGCCTGCGCCGACTGACACATAACGGATTGGACAGCCGACTGCTTTCTCCAGATAGCGAATGTAACGAACCGCCGCGTCCGGAAGATCTTCGGCTTTGCGGCATTTGGAAATATCTGTTTTAAACCCGTCCAGGTATTCATATACGGGTTTGGCTTTATCAAGCATATCTCCTGTGGGAAAGGAATCGCGCCTTACGCCGTCTGTTTCGTAGGCGGTGCAGACGGGAATTTTATCAAGATACGAAAGCACATCAAGTTTTGTAAGCGCAATCTCGTCCGCGCCCTGCGTAATAACGCCGTACCTGCTCGCGGGAATGTCAAAAGCGCCGACTCTGCGCGGACGGCCTGTCGCCGCTCCGTACTCGGTGCCTGCCTCGCGAAGAGCGGATGCTTCATCGCCGGACATTTCCACGGCAAACGGTCCTTCTCCGACGCAGCTTGAATACGCCTTCATAACGCCTATGACATTGTCAAGTTTAACGCCGGGAATACCCGCTCCTATCGGCGCGTAAGCGGCGAGCGTCTGCGAAGACGTTGTATAGGGATAAATGCCGAAATCAATGTCACGTAACGCGCCGAGCTGCGCTTCGAACAGTATTTTTTTTCCTTCTTTAACCTTTGCGCCAAGAAATTCCGCCGTATCCGTTATAAAAGGCAGAAGCCTGTTTCCATATTCGCGGAGCCAGCCTGTAACGCCGCAAATATCCGTTTCAGCAGCGCCGTAACTTTTAAAAACCGGATTTTTCCATTCCAGGATAGCAGCAAGTTTTTGCTCAAGAACATCAGACGAAAAAAGGTCCATCATCCGCAGACCTTTCTTCATGTACTTGTCGCCGTACACAGGCGCGATTCCCCTCTTTGTCGAACCGTACTTTTTATCACCTAACCTTTCTTCCTCCAGTATGTCCTGCTGTTTATGATACGGAAGACAGATAAAAGCCTTATCGCTTATCTTTAAATTTTCCGGCGTAACTGAAACGCCTTGCGTTTTTAATTTTTCAATCTCGCCGCACAGATGTTCAAGATCAATAACCATTCCGTTTCCCATAACATTTGTGACTCCGTCGCGCAGAATGCCGGAAGGCAGAAGGTTCAGAATAAATTTTCCTTTCTCGTTTACAACCGTATGACCTGCGTTATTTCCGCCCTGATACCGGCAGATAATGTCGTAACCTTCGGACAATAAATCGACCATACGGCCCTTGCCTTCATCGCCCCAGTTAATACCGACTATCGCGGTAAGATTACTTTTACTGCCCATTATTTCCTCCTAAACGGATATATCAGCTTTCGCTCCGAGAAATTCCCTGTTGGCGTCAAGCATTTTACGCACTTCCATTAAAAATTCTTCGGTCTGCTGCCGCGCCCTGCCGGTAAACTGTTCGGCTTTTAAAAGATTTTTTATTTCATCCGGCGTTATGCCAAATGATTCGTCACGCGCAATACGGTCAAGCAAATCATTTTCTTCGCCGTTCAGCTTTATCTTTTTGGCTGCTTCAAGCGAGTGAACACGGATTCTTTCGTGTAACGTCTGCCTGTCATTGCCTTTCTTTACGCAGTACATTAAAATGTTTTCTGTCGCCATAAACGGAAGTTCTTCATTTAAATGTTTTTCCATAATCTTCGGATAGACAGTCATCCCGTCCGCAATGTTAATCATCAGCATTAGTATCGCGTCTACAGCGAGAAACGCTTCTGGAATCGCGATTCGCCTGTTCGCGGAATCGTCAAGCGTGCGCTCCAGCCACTGCGCGCTTGCTGTCAGCGCAGGATTGAGCGCATCTGTCATCACATAACGCGCCAGGGAAGCGATGCGTTCGCTCCTCATCGGGTTGCGCTTGTACGCCATCGCGCTTGAGCCAACCTGTCCTGTTTCAAACGGTTCTTCCGCTTCTTTAAGATGCGAAAGCAGGCGGATGTCATTGGAAAACTTGTAAGCGCTCTGCGCGATGCCCGAGAGCACAGACAGCGTATAATAATCAACTTTGCGCGAATACGTCTGTCCGCTTACGGCATACACGCTGTCAAATCCCATTTTACAGGCGATCTTTTTTTCCAGCGATTTTACTTTTTCGTGATCGCCTTCAAACAGGGCAAGAAAACTCGCGCAGGTGCCTGTTGTGCCCTTGCAGCCGAGCAGTTTTAAATTGTTATGCGCAAATTCAAGCTGCTCAAAATCAAAGAGCAGATCCTGAATCCAGAGCGAAGCGCGTTTGCCAGCGGTTGTGGGCTGCGCCGCCTGAAAGTGAGTGTAAGCAAGACAGGGCAGGGATTTGTATTTATCCGCGAACAGGTAAAGTTTTTCGACAGCGGTAACAAGAAGGCGCTTTATGCGCGCAAGAGCGGCGCGCTGCGTGATGATGTCGGTATTATCCCCGACATAACAGGAAGTAGCTCCAAGATGAATAACAGCCCTTGCGCCGGGACATTGATCGCCGTATGCCCTGATATGCGCCATAACATCATGCCTGATTTCGGCCTCGTAAACCGCCGCGTCTTTATAGTTGATATTACAGGCGCTGGCCTTCATTTCTTCGATCTGTTTATCGCTTATGTCAAGCCCAAGCTCCCGCTGGCTTTCAGCTAACGCAATCCACAGTTTGCGCCAGGTGGTAAATTTAAAATCGTCGGAGAAAATGCCTTGCATTTCCCGGCTTGCGTATCTTTTACATAACGGATTTTCATACCTTGCCGAAGACGCTGATTCTGCTGATATACTGTCTTTGGACAGATCGTCACCGGACATTCTGCAGCCTTTTCAGCACTTCCCTGTACCCATCCAGCAAGTCGCCAAGATCGCGGCGGAAAACGTCTTTGTCAAGTTTTTGATTTGTGGCGGCATCCCAGAATCTGCATGAGTCAGGAGAAATTTCATCGCATAAAATAATTTTTCCGCCGCAGCGGCCGAACTCAAGTTTAAAATCCACCAGTTTAATTCCCATCTTGATAAACAACGCGCACAAAAGCTCATTTATCCGCAAAGCCTGCTGCCTCATCTGCGAAAGCTCGTCAGCCGTTGCAATACCGATAGCCGTAATCTGGCTGTCATTTATCATAGGGTCTCCCAGTTCATCGCTTTTAAGACTGAACTCGGTAGTGATATTTTTTAACGCTGTTCCTTCGGGAACGCCGTATTTTTTGGAAAAACTGCCGGCGGCGATATTACGGACGATAACTTCCACCATGACGATTTCCGCTTTTTTAACAATTGCCGATGTTTCATCAATTACTTTAATCAGGTGAGTTTCGATTCCGTTTTCCACGAGATACCCGAAAATCAAATTGGAAATGGAGGCGTTTAATTTGCCTTTACCCGCGATTATTTCTTTTTTTTCGCCGTTAAAAGCGGTGGCATTATCCTTGTAACGGATAATATAACTGTCATCATCAGGTCCGCGGCATACGGTTTTTGATTTGCCTTCGTAAAGTATTTCTGACATTGTTCCCTCCAAAAATTAATTTATACAGGAAATTCAAGGGTTGGTCAAGACGGGGAAAAAAACCAGCGCCCGTCTTATGCAAAGCGCAATCCCGTATCCGGCAAAAGCCGAAATCAGCCTGTCTACAATATTGACAGGAATACGCGAAACAATCTCCGCGATTAAAACAGGCGTGCCGTCTTTAAACATGGTTGCGCTGAAAAAAGCGGTTATTCCCGATCCTCCAAAATTATAGGAAGTGGAAATATTCAAAATTAATGCCGCGATTAGCCCGCCCAGAAAACTCATGGCAAGGCACAGGGCATAAGACAGAATGATAAGGACAATCACTCTGTCCATAACGTTGCCAAGGCGGCTGCTTTTGTATGCCGCCTTATGCGAAACTCCCGATGTATATGAAGGCGCGGCTGTAAGGTTTAACTCGCGCGGGAATAACTTCATAAAAAGCCAGGTGATAAATGCCGTGGCAATATTGCAAATGATAAACAGGTATCCTTCCCAGCCCCAGCCCCATAGAGCGTGATTGATCAAATTGGTAAGTGCGCCGCAAACCACTCCCAAAAAGATACCGCCGGTAAAAGTTACGGCTATTGTCATAAAAGTATCCAGGTACAGCGGGAATCCCGCGGAGAAACAGAATTTGCTGCCGGCAATATTCAGAAACGTTCCCGTAAAACAAAGAACAATCATTATTATCTTGCGCATAATCAATTATATCATTTATTATAGATTTATGCTTCTGTTAAATCCCGGCATATCTGGAGGAATTGAATCTTACATCCGCCTTGTATGGCTTTTTACTGTTTTTATTACAATCATCATGTTTCTGTTGTGTTATCTGTATATATCTATGAAAAAAATCAGGGAACGGGAACTTTTAAGCCGCGAATTCTCATTATTAATGATTGAAGGGCTGGAAACAGAGCGGATGCGCATCTCCCGTGAACTTCACGATTCAATCCTTCCGCTTGTGCGCGAAACTCAGGTATCCGACCGGATCCGTTCAATCTGTATCAACCTGATGCCGCCGGATTTTTCCAGATTATCCCTTAAAGATTCGCTTGCCATGCTTTGCGCACAATTCTCGGCGCAATCGGAGATTGAATGCGCCTGTTCAATCGAAGAAAACCTGGATTTTTCCCTGATGAGCGCCGAAAACCAGCTTCATCTTTACCGGATGATTCAGGAAGCTTTTAACAATATTGAAAAACACTCAAAGGCCGGCCGTGCGGCATTGACTGTCAGGCGGGACTTGCGGGGATCTTCGGGAAATATATTAATCTGTATCTCTGATGAAGGCGCGGGCTTGCAAAATATGACGGCGGAAAAAGAAGGTTTTGGTATGAGGAGTATACGTCAGCGGGCTGCCATAATCGGCGCGGCAGTAAATTTTATCAGCGAGACCGGAAACGGTCTTATGGTAAGAATTGAACTATTGCAGGAACAGCCAAATGGATAAAATACCGAACATCATTATTATTGAGGACCACCCGGTTATGCGCGGCGGGCTTGTGTCTTATTTTACAGGAACGCGCCGGTGGAACGTTTCGGGAGCGGTTTCGAATATTGAAGAAGCCAAAACACTTTTTTCTTCTCTTTACGGTGAACCGCGGCCCCGCGGTTCGCAAGCGGCGGATTTATTGCTGATAGATATTCAACTGGAAAGCGAATGGGGCCTTGATATTATTCCCTGGTTAAAAGAAAATTACCGTCGGCAAATGCCTGTAATGGCTGTATATTCAACTTTTGATGATTTCGCCCATGTAAGCACGGCTTTAAGCATGGGTATAAGGGGATACATTTGCAAACGCAGCAGCGAAAGCGAACTTGAAAACGCTCTGTTTGATGTCATGGAAGGCAGGACATATATTGACAGCTCAGCCCAGGCAAGACTGGATACCAACGCAAACCTCTTTAAACTGTTGACAAAACGTGAAACGGATATTTTATCCCTGATAAAGAAAAATCTAACCAACAAAGAAATCGCTTCCCGGCTTGGAATAAACCAGCGTACCGTGGAAAATATTTTATGCTGTGTGTATGACAAGACAGGCATTAGATCGAGGGTTGAACTTCAGATATTGTAAAGCTGGGAATCTCACACCTAACCTTATAAAAAACTTTCGGTTTTTATAAGAACTGATTGTACGATTCTTTTTCTCCGGTAAATTTAATCTATCTCATTCTCCGTATTTGGAAACAAGATAGATATAAAATCTCTTTTTCCATAGATTATTCTGTCAACAAAGATTTTGTTATTCTCATAACGATAAAAAATAAGATAGCCTTTTGATTTTACATAACGGTAGTTTGTAGGAAAATTTACCTTAGGCGATAATAAAGTTCCGCTATTGGGTTGATTTAATAAATCTTCCATTCTATCAATAATTTTTTCAATAACTCGTAATGCGGTTTGAGGACTTTCCTTTTCCCCGCCGATATAATCCTGTATATCTTTTAAATCGTGTCTTGCATCGGAAGACAAACTTATCTTAATTGCCGCCAATACCGAATTCCTTTCTGACTATATCAAGTGAATACCATCCTTCTTTTTCCCCGGAAGACCTGCCTTTTTCCAGTTCAGCCATTAATTTAATAACAGCCTCTTTTTTTTCGTACTCATCAATGTCTTGAATAACATAACGGCCGCGCCCATTTCTGGTTAAATAAACAGGCGAGCCTGACTCAATATTTTTTAAAACTTCTGCGTAATTTCTCAAGTCAGAGACTGGTATAATATTAGGCATTTTTATCCTCCAAATGATGTAATATTATACCTTATATTTAACGATAAATTCTACTACTAATTACCCCTCTTTATTATCCAAAATTAAACATTTTTCCCCAAAACCGTGCGTAACTACTCATGACAGAATATTTGCTTTGCACTTAGAATTACCCATACTTGGAGGGTTGATTTCCGCGTTGCGGAATCCTCCGGTTAAACCGCCGCTTTGAACCAATAATTCAAGCGGCCAAAAAGAGGAGTGTTTTATGAAAAACACATTCAAAATTCTGGGGATTATTGCTCTTTCAGCAATAATCGGATTTGCGTTTACAGCCTGTAAGGAAGATGACAGCGATGATACAAACGGCGGGGGCAGCGCGGCATTAACCGTTACTGGTCTCAGCGCTTNCAATGGCAAATATTTTTATGGAACAAATGGCAGCACAATTCATGCTATGGCGGCAAACGGCAGCGCCGCTCTTATTAGCAATGGTTCTGTTTCATTGAGTGTCAAAACTGAAGCAGGCGCAAATTATACAGGAACAGGAAGTGTAATATTATATTTTTACGCTTTTAAATCTGCAAATATTGCAAGTGAGATGCAGGGCGCTGGCACTCCTGTCGGCTCCATAACAGTTAACTTCAATAACGGAAATGGCGGCAGCGTGGAATATACTGCTGCTGAATAAAAGACTTTCACCTGCGGCGTACCTATTACATGGGTATGCCGCGAATCAAATTAATAATTTATCTATCCATACGGTAAAGAAATAACAAAGCGGAACCCTGCCTGTCCAGTTAGATTTAAGTTAAAATTTCTGTTATGATATTACAAGTATAATATGACAGAAAGACCAAAGAATATTATAGACTGCGGGCTTGACATCGGATCAATGACGGTAAAATGTGTCCTGCTTAACGAAGAAAACCGCGCGCTATGGAAAGAATACCGCAGACACAACGGACACCAGAAAGACTGTGTCCGGGACTTTATTTCACACATTAACGAAGAATTCCCTGACGCAAAACTGCGCATCGCGATTACGGGAAGCGGTTCGCGGGCGCTAAAAGACGCTTTAAACGCCCAATTTATTCAGGAAGTAAACGCGCTGACGCTGGCCGTGGAAACGCTAATCCCGGAAGCAAACTCGGTAATAGAGCTTGGCGGACAGGACGCGAAAGTAATCCTGTGGAAAGGCGACAGAGATAACCGCCATACAATTACTTTTATGAACGACAAATGCGCGGGTGGTACAGGTTCTACCATTGATAAAATAATGGGTAAAATCGGAATTTCGCAGGAAGACGCGGTAAAAATTACCCTGGAAAAAAAGCAGGTTCACCATATCGCCGCCAAATGCGGAGTCTTCGCCGAAACAGATGTTGTCGGACTTCTTAAGGCTGGCGTTTCCAGAGAAGAGATTTTTATCTCTCTTTGTTCCGCGATTGTAAAACAGAATATCGAAGTGCTTGTTCACGGAAATGTTCTGGCGGACAAGGTTCTTATGCTTGGCGGGCCAAATACCTACATTCCCGTGCTGCTTGATTTATGGCGGGAGCAGATTGCCGAAACATGGAAGATTCACGGGTATTCGCCGAAAGAGAGCGATCTGCGAAAATCGGTTTTTCTTCCAGATGATTCGCAGTTTTTTGCGGCAATCGGCGCGATTTTGTTTGCCCGCGAGAATCACAGTCTGCATATTTCACACGTTAAAAAAAACTGGTTCGAAAAAGCCGCGGACGGGCACAGCAAACGCAACAGCGAAGTAAACAGGGGGCTTGTAGAAAACAGGGAAGAACTCGAAGAATTTAGAAAACGTTATTCTGTACCCAAACAGGAAAACCGGAAAATAAAGAATGAGAAAATTGAAGCCTTTATCGGAATTGACGGCGGCTCGACAAGCACGAAAACGGCAATTATCGATAATAACGGTGAACTGATTTATTCCGATTACGTGCTTTCAAACGGCAATCCTCTGGAAGATATAAAATTATTATTTCAAAAAATAAAAACCTGGCAGAATGAAAACAACGCTGAAATAAAAATCCTTGGCGCGGCGACAACAGGGTACGCTTCCCATATTATTAAAACCGCTCTTAACTGTGATATTTCGCTTGTGGAAACCATCGCACATTACCGCGCCGCGGTTGAACTCTACGGCGATGTTGATGTAATTTGCGATGTCGGCGGACAGGACATAAAAGTGCTGTTTATAAAAAACAGGCGCGTAGCGGATTTCCGGCTGAATACGCAATGCTCCGCGGGGAACGGATATTTTCTGCATGCAATGGCAAACCAGTTTGGCGTACCTCTGGAAAAATACGCGGAATACGCGTTCAAGGCGAAAGCCGCGCCGAAATTCAACTACGGCTGCGCGGTTTTTATGGAACAGGACAGGGTGAACTTTCAGCAGGCGGACTGGAAAAAAGAAGAAATGATGTGCGGACTCGCGCAGGTTCTTCCGCTTAACATCTGGAACTTTGTCGTACAGGAAAGCAACCTGTCAAAGTTCGGAAAAAAATATGTGCTTCAGGGCGGAACGCAGAAAAATCTGGCGGCGGTAAAGGCGCAGGTTGATTTTATAAAACGAAAAGTGGAAAACGCCGAGATTTTTGTTCATAAATACGCGGGGATTGCGGGAGCGGTCGGCGCGGCTCTTGAAGCGAAAAAAAATTTTAAAACCGTCATGGATGACGCCGTCATGGATGACGCCGTCACGGATGACGCTGTCACAACGTTTATCGGAATAAACGAAGCGGCAAATATTTCATTTAACACAAGAAACGATGAAACCACAATCTGCAAAAAATGCAATGTCCGCTGCAAACGGACATTCATCGAAATAGAACACGCTGCTTCTCCGGCAGATTCAACCAGAAGGGAAAAAACGCTTTTTATTTCCGGCTACGGCTGCGATAACGGTTCTTCTTCTGACAGCGGGGTTATAAAAGATAAACAACGGAAATTAAATGAAATATACGCGAAGAATCCCGATATATCGGCGATTGCGGCGCAGGACGCGTTCTCTCTTTATGAATTTGAAAAACTGCCCGAACACGGCGCGAAAATTAACAGAAATACGTTTTATCCCGAATTTTCACAAAGAATAGTGCCGAAAAACGAATGGGAAATGCCGTTCCAAAGAAGCAAAGACCGGGCGGAGCGGAGCGGTTACACAATCGCGATTCCCAAACTTTTGAACATGTTTTATTTCGCGCCGCTTTTCACGGCGTATTTTCAAACACTTGGAATTAACGTTGTCTTTTCGGATTTCACCAGCCAGAAATTGTGGGAAAACGGAAATAAATGGGGCGCGATAGACCCGTGCTTCCCCGCGAAAGTCGCTCCCGCACATATCTGGCAATTGTTGAATACGCCGGGGGTGAACGCGATATTTTTTCCGATAATTACAAATCTTGTTTCCGATGTGCAATGCACGCTTGGCAACGCCGCCTGCGTGATTCAGATGGGAACGCCGGAAGTAGCAGAAGCGGTTTTCACTAAAGAAAGAAACATTTTCAGGGAGAAAAACATTGAATATTTTGATCCTTCCCTGAACATGGACAGATATGCCGAAGCCTGCGATAAAATGCATGAATATTTCGCGGATAAATTGCACATAACACGCGACGAAAACGCCTGGGCGTTCAATAACGGCGTAGCCGCGCTTAAAAAATATCTGTCAAAACAGCGGGAAATTTTCGCGCAGACCATGAATAATCTGATAAAAGAAGACAGGGTCGGCATTCTGCTTATCGGGCATCCGTATCACCACGATTTCGGTCTTAATCATAAAATCCCGGAAGAATTCCGCAAATGCGGCTATCCTGTTTTTACAATTGAATCAATTCCAACAGACAGCGAATTCCTGGCGCAGTTGTTTGAAAATGACAGCGAAGGAAAAAATATTACCGATGTCTGGACTCGCAATTTTAACCGGAATACAAATCAGAAAATCTGGGCGGCGAAAATCGCGGCCCGCCATCCTAATTTGGCGACAGTGGATTTATCGTCCTTTAAATGCGGACATGACGCTCCGACATACAATTATGTCGATCAAATACTGGATTTTTCAGGAACGCCGCATTTTATTTTCCATGACATTGACCAAAACAAGCCGAGTTCAACATTTAAAATACGCATAGAAACGGCGGATTATTTCCTGAAGGAATATGAAAAAGATTTTTTAAGAGAAAAAAAATGGAAAAAATAAATCCGCCGAAATACATAAAAAACGATCAGTGGAAGGGCTTAAATAATCCAGTCTGGAATAAAAAAGACAAAAAGAAAGCAACAATTATTTTCAATTTTTTTGAAGAAAACAAATCATACTTTTTTCAGGCCTATCTTCACCGCACCGGATACAAATACAGGGATTTGGGGAATCATACAAAAGACGATTTTCTTCTTGGCCGCGAATACGGAACGCGGATGCAGTGCAACCCGATATATTTTACGCTTGGAACTTTTATCAGGGAACTTCTGCGGATAGAAAAAGAAGAAGGTTTAAGCAAAGAAGAAATTACCGAAAAATATGTCATTCTGGGCGGCGGCGGCCAGTGCGGTCCATGCAGATACGGAATGTATCCGGAAGAATATCTGAAAGTGACAAACGCTCTTGGTTTTAAAAATTTCAGGATAATGATTTTTAACTCGGATATTATTCAGGATCCGCCCATGCCAAAAAACGCCGCGTTTAAATTTTCCGTGTATTTAAAAATCCACGCTGCTTTGGCATCCATATTGTCTGATTTTATTCATATTGCCGAATGCGCGGTTCGCCCGTACGCAAAAGATAAAGACGCCGCGATGAAAATAATCGATGAATGTAAAAGTGACATCCTGAAAGCGTTTATGAGTCATTTTTATCTGATAAAATTACCGCTTGCGCTGCGTAAAGCCGGCAGAAGAATCGCCAATATAGAAAAAGTAATAAAGAAGATACCGCTTATTTTTGTAACCGGTGAAATTTTCGCGAACATGGCTCATGGTGACGCAAACTACAATTTACGCAGGTTCATCGCCGACGAGGGCTGCGAGGCGATTCCGGCGATATTCACCCAGCGCGTCGTTTATGAAGGCTGGAGTAAAAATTACCGGTATTATGAGCATTTAAAATACGCGAATGACAGCAAACAGGAAAAGATTTGCAGAAACTATATCAGAAGGCAAAATCTGTCGTCAGCCGCCGTAAAATTTTTATTTAATTTTCTGAATTTCTTTTTTAACCAGAAACAACTCGGCGGAAAAGGTCATATTCATGATTTGGATAAACTGTCAAAACTGGGACACGATCATTATCACACGTCAATTTTCGGCGGAGAGGGTAATCTTGAAATCGCCGAGGCAATTTATTATCACGATAAAATTGACGGATTTATTTCCGTAAAGCCGTTCGGATGCATGCCCTCAAGCGGCGTTTCTGACGGCGTTCAGAGCAAAATTATGGCAATGTACCCCAACATGAATTTCCTGTCCATTGAAACATCGGGCGACAACGAAGTGAGCATACTTTCCCGCGTCAGCATGACGTTATTCAAGGCAAAGCAAAAACTGCAAAAGCAGGAAATACGCGCCTGAAAGCGGAAGCGAAATTTAATGACATATTTCCTCCTATAAGTGGTATACCAATTATATTGAAAAAAACATCAATATGCTATATATATAGCATATGTATAAAAATACATCAAGTTTCAGGGAAATTAACAGCGGAAAAATTAAATCAGGAATATTATACAGAAGCAGTCACCCCATATGTGACGGAAATCAGGTAAAAGATATTATTTTACAGGCAAATGAGGTAAAAATAAAAACTATAATAAATCTTTCAGATAATATTCAAACATTAAAAATTAAAACAATGCGCTGTCCCTGGTATAATAATATAATTAAAAATAATAATGTTATAGCCCTGAATATAAGAAAATATAATGATATTATGGATAAAACATTTACTCAAAAAATCAGGCAAAGTATAATATTTATTGTTAAACATGAACCGCCATATTTAATACATTGCGAGGCAGGCATTGATCGAACGGGTTTTTTATCGCTGGTATTGGAAGCATTAATGGAAGCGGCGTTGGATGATATTGTGAAAAACTATATGTTATCGTTTATAAATACGGATGAATATTCAAAAAAAGATCATCTTGAAGGGGCAATTGTTATCAAAAATATATTTGGCGCAATGAAAAATGAATTATTGAATTCAAATGATGACATAAAAGCGATAATAGAAAAATATTTAATAAAAAATGCCGGTTTAAATGAAAATACTTTAAAATGTTTAAAAAACAAATTAACAAATACGGAAGCGTAACCGATGGAAAAACAACAATTACTCGCCCGCGTGTTTAATTCCCAGAATATCCAGTTCTTTTTCGTTAAGTCCCACTCCGCGAAGCATTAGTCTGTTTCCTTTTAGGCTTTCAATTGAGTTGATGCCCATGCCGCCCATCATTTCTTTTATCTCGTGCTGCCACGCCGTCATTAAATTGACAAGGCGTTTAAAGCCAATCTCTGGGTTCAGGCGCTTTGTAAGCTCCGGAATCTGAGTCGCGATTCCCCAATTGCATCTGCCGCCGTGGCAGCTTCTGCACAGGTGGCAGCCAAGCGCGACAAGAGCGCTTGTCGCGATATACACGCAGTCTGCGCCGAGCGCGATGGCTTTAATAACGTCCGCGCTTGAGTGAATGCTCCCTCCCGCGACCAGCGACACGCTGTCGCGAATTCCTTCGTCACGCAGTCGCTTGTCCACGCTGGCG
>JGI24695J34938_10001866_pt1 | contig 17132 bp, 16 predicted proteins | sample TergutCo191P3_FD_34938 | JGI IMG/M metagenome (IMG submission 34938)
AAGTGAGTTAGGGGTTGTTGTTGTAGTGTTAACGGCATAAGGGAAGGCGGGCACCTGGGTTATATTTGCGCCGCTGGCAATTGCTGTTCCTGTTGTGATAGTAGTCCCAAAGCCGGCGCCGCCGGCTGCGCCGGATAATTTTAATAAATAAATCCCCGGTTGTAAAGTTACGGAGCCCGGAGCAGGGTTATTTGTACCGGAGAGTGAATAAATAATAGTACCTGCAGTAAAACCATTACTTGTAATAAAGGTATTAAAATGAGGCCAAGGATTGTCAATATATGTTTTAAATAAAAAATGTGAACCATTATTAACGATGTAGAGCATTTTCCAAAGAGCTCTTTTACTTCCGTTATACCATCCGTTTTTACTTGAATTAAAAACGGGAGCGGTTGAAGAATATTCGTATAGGACATCGTTGCCGAGACGATAGGCATATAAATAAAGAACACAAGAAGAGGTCGGTAAACCGGAATTAATGGGAGTATTGCTTGTAATACGATGTAGTCTGCCGTCGATATCAAAGGAAGAACCGCTTTTGATTATCGGAGCAGCGGTATCTGCGGGGTTAACAAGTTCCGCGTTAAAGGAACCAAAACCGGAGATAAGGTCTAAACTTGCAGAACCTCTGACGAAATCAAGCATAATCTCATCATTGCGGGTATAATTTATTTGAGTTATAGCGTCTATAATAATGGTAAAAGTAACAATAAAAGAGCCTGTATCTGTAAAATAATTACCTGAGGCGGAGGATAGAGGAATAACAGCTTCTATTTTAGAAGATTCTTTGTTGATAGTAATAGTATTATAATCTCTGCAATTAGCAACAGCGCCGGCAAGACTATAAATATTAATATTAGAAAAATGATGTTTGGAAATATTTAAAGGCAAACCGGAAATAGTCAAGTAAGGAATAGAAAGAACAGGAATATTTTCCGCGTCAATAGTGCCGTTTCCGTTAGTAAAATAAACTTGAACACAATCTTCGCGCTCAACTAAAATACGCGTTAGAGCATCAATGTTAATATCAAAAGAAACGTAATAAGAACCTGTTTCAGCAAATGAACTACGAGAGCTGTTTAAATAAACAAGCGGTATACGCGCTGACGCTTTGTTATCATTAATAGAAATTTCAATAAGAGAATTATTTGAGCAAACCGCAATATTGGCAACTTGATTATAAATAATTATATTTGATAAGTTATGAATTGAAGTATTATGCGGCAGGTTTATAATGGTGAAATAAGAAATTACTGTATCTGGAAGATAAAGATCAGGAATCATATTTATATTAAAGGAGCCTCTACCATTAATAAATTGAACTATTATATTGTAATCAGTTGTAACAATATAACTTGTTAAAGCATCGATGTGAATAGTAAAAGAAATTAAAAAGGAACCATTTTCTATAAATTCAGTACCATCATTATAAACTAAGGGAAGATAGAGAGTATTAGAGTAATCATCAATGAAGATTCTGATAGGAGTATCTCTGTCAAGCCTGGCAACTGCGGCAGATGAGTTTGAAACTTGAACAGAAACAATATTAGAAGTTTGAGTATTAAGAGGCATATCTGTAAGTTTTAAAAATCTGCCTGTTCTTTCGAGTTCGTCTCTTTCAATTACATTGATTATTTCAGAGGAGTTATCAGAGCCTGAGACAGGCAAAGTACGAATATCCAGGACACCTCTGCCGTCTATAAATTGAATCAATATTTTATCATTGGGTGTAATGATGAAGCTTGTTAGAGCGTCGATATGAATAGTAAAAGAAATGAAAAAAGAGCCGTATTCGATAAATTCGGTACCATCATTGTATACCAGCGGAAGATAAAGAGTATTAGAATTTTTTTCGATAAAGATTCTAATGAGAGAGTCTCTGTCAAGTCTGGCAATTGCGGATGCCGAGTTTAAGATTTGAACAGAAACAATATTAGAAGTTTGAGTATTAAGAGGCATATTAGTAAGTTTCAGATATCTGCCTGTTCTTTCAAGTTCTTCTCTTTCCTGTTCGCTGATAATAACAGAATTATTTTTGGAACCGGATGCGGCTAATAAATTAATATCAAAAACACCTCTGCCGTCATTGAAAGCAACCAGTAATCTGTCTGAAGCGTTTACAATGAAACTTGTAACAGCGTCAACATGGATAGTAAAAGAGACGAAGAAAGATCCGTTTTCATTAAATTCCGAATTATTATTATAGATTAGAGGAATATAAACAGTAACAGAATTATTATCTAATTCGGTGAATGTTTTAATGGACACGGAATTATTAATTTTTGCGATTGATGAGGTGGAATTTGAGATTTGAACGGATAAAACATTTGAAATTTGCGTATTAACTGGCATATTAATTAATTTCAAAAAACGGCCTGATTTTTCAAGTTCTTCTCTTTCCTGTTCTGTAAGGGAAAGGCTGCTGTCCGAATCAAAGATGTAGCTCATATCGCAGACTGTTAAGAATAAGCTGAGGATGAAGCAGGCAAATAAAACAAATAATCCCGGTAATTTTTTTTGGTTTTTCATAAAACCCTCCTAATTAATTAATTTTTATAGATATTGAAATTGTAATAAATTCAAGTTTAAAACCTGTCTCTATACCGAGACCGAAAAAAGAGCCGAAAAAACGGCGGACACCAAAACGAAAATCAAAAAAATTAAGCGGAACAGGCGTATCGTTATATTCAAGCAGCGTATCATTACGGAGAAATCCGAAGTTGAAAGTATAAAGCAAATAGATGTCAGTGTAAGGATCGTTAATATCAAAATGATAACCGACACGGAGACCGAAATGCTTAAGATTAGGATCCGGAGTAATAAAAAATACACCTACAGAAACAGGCAATAAAACAGGAAGCATATAGTCTATTTTTATATAAAGCGGAAGAAAATTGAATTCAAAATCAGCGAATTCAAGAGTAAATCCGACGTCACAAAGAACGGAATTTTTCTCGGCAATTTCGGGATGACGCCAAAGATTTAAATTAAAAGCGGATAATTCCGCCGCGGAGAAAAATAAGATAAAAATTAAAAATGTTTTAAATAGTTTCATTGTTCTATAATAATTAAAGCAATATCTCTGATACCGTTATTGGTAAGAGTCTGCATAAGGGTAACGCCTTCATTTAAAGCTTTAATTTCAATGCCATAACCTGTATTTTTAACAGAAATTATATCAGGATCATATAAAGCGTTTAAAAGGAGATTGGATTGTTTTCCCGAGGAAATAACTGAATATTGTAAATGAGCTGTTTGCCGCGGTTTTAAAGATATTTCTATTAACTCGAAAACTGCGGAGCCGTCTTTAGGAAAGCTGACAATAGCTGCCGCCGAAAAAAGATCATCATCAGGATAGTAGTAGGATATATCGGCGTATTTGGAAAAGGAAGCTAAGAATAAAAGAAAAATGAATATAAAGTTAAAAATTAATGAAACAATAAAAATAACAGATTTTAGTTTAATTTTCATAAGTTTACTCCAGAATATATCTTTGTGAAGCAGGATACCTTGGTACAGGCGGCAGATAAATTGTTTTGTTTAAAAGAATATTAATAACAGTTCCATTTTCAACGGTTAGAGTGGGCTGGATATTCATGGCTCTGCTGACAAGATTACCTCCTAATTGATTAACGAGCTGAGAATTAGCTTCCGCGATATTAGCGGCGGAACTTTCTGTGGCATGTGCAGCTGCAGATTCAGTCATTCTCGCGTTAGCGATAGAGAAGAGAGTAATAATTCCCGCAGCTTTGAGATATTCAAAGAAATTTTCGTCATATCTGGCGGCCTGTCCGCTCATACCTGATCTGTCAACAGCGTTTGCGCCTTCAAGATCAACGAGGTACCCGTCAGGCCTGATCATGATGTCCCATACAATTTGAACTCGATGCTGGGCATAAGAAACCGAACTATTATATCTTGCAATTAAAATAGTTCCCTGAGGGATTAAAAGTTTAGAACCGGTCTGTGAATCAAAAATATTTTGAGAAACACGAGCTACGACGTGACCCGGGAGGTCGGTATTTATGGCGGTTAAAAGCACTCCCGGGATTATAGTACCGGTCCAAAGAGCGTTTTCACCGATGAATGTGCCGCTTAAAATAAAACCGCCTGATGACTGATCGTAAAAAGCGTTTTGCTGCTGATTATTAGCGGTTTGATTGGCGGTTTGACTAGCGATATTAGAATAACGAGATGCGGAGTTTAAAAGATATTCTTCTATGTTGCTGCGATCGATAGATGATGAGGATTGGCTTGAAACTTGCTGAGGTCTTGTGTTATTTGCAAATAAGCCGCCTTGAATAAGAGGAACCAGAGAGGAGCGATAATGAGTTTCCTGAACCTGTGAAGATTGAGGCTGAGCAGAAGGAGAAGAATTAGACTGCTGATAATGAGGCTGCATCTGCATCTGGTTTTGCTGGATTAATTGTTCATGCTGCTGCTGCTGAGAGCCGCTGATAATTGAAGCAGGCGGAAGAAGAGGCTGCGGCAGCTCCTGTAATATTTCTTCATCAGAGGAAACAGAAACATTAGATTGACTTTCATCATGTAATCTGCGGCTTAATGATTGATTTTGAAGTGTATTTAAAAACTCATTGGAAGATGTTTGACGAAATGAATATTCATGCTCATCAGAACTGGAATTCTTTTTTGAAGATGATGTTAAAGTATTGAGAATTAATCCTCCGCAGACAATAAGAGAGAGAGAAATACATATAACAATCAGCAATTTTTTTCTGTTAAAGATACCAGGTTTTAATTCTGTAGCTTCTTCAGGAGTAGTCTGGAATTGTTCTTCCGTATTTTCATTTTCATTATTAATAATATTTACCGGCATATTACCTCCTTTTTTTTCTGATAATTATTTCAGTTTTACCGATTCTGACAGTGATATTTTCGATAAGTTTATCTATAACAATAATATTTCCGATAGTACGATAATTTAAAATGTCTCTTCTGTTTTCAAAAACAGCAGGAAGTTCACGCTGTAAAATTGTTTCAGGAAAATTAATATAAGTTTTACTGCCGTCATCAAAGACAAGTCTTGGAAGCCAATTTGGTTTTTTGAATAAACCGTAAGTAATACGGTAATTAAAAGATAAAAACCGAGGATCAATGCCCGGAATATCACCTGTTTGTGACGGAGCGGAAGCGGAGATAAAATTATTCGGTAAACCGGAATTGTAACGCCATCTTACTAGGGGCATATGAACACTGTTGTAGCTGCGGAGGATGATACGGTAAACCCGAGTATTTGTATTAATAATTAAAGAAGCGCTAAGTCCGGAAGAAGCCGGTCTGACATATATGTGCTGTACGGGAACTCCATTATCATAACTGACACCTGCTCCCAAATCCCAGCGTTCGCTGTCACTGACAAAAGGAGTATCAATAATAACCTCGCCCGGCTGAAGAGAAATATCACTGACACGAAGAGGCTGAGTATAAACTTCGTAAACTAAATCCGGATTATAATCGTAAATGAAAGCGGAGTGAGAGTAATCTTGAGGTCTGATAATACCGGCTCTGTTGGAATTTTCAACAGCGGAAACACCTGCAGCAGGTCTTGCCGGAGGCGCTTCGGAAGCCGGGACAAATACCGGAACTTCGATAATAACCGGCTGTATTCCAAGCATTTCCGGAGAAATACTTAAAGCCAAAGATTCATTATTCTGAGCGCCGACGCCGGAATCATTTTTAACGGATTTATCGACATCAAAAGAAGTGCAGGAAGAAATTAATAAGATCAAGGGAATAAAAATAAAATATTTCATTATAGCTCCGTCATTTCAAAATTTTCAATATAAATACCTAAGGGGTTTCTTTTAATGGTGACGTCTGTAGGAGTGATTAAACGGATAGTAACAACGGCACGGAAGCGGGAAACAGTTTGATTAGAAGAAGTATCTAAAACAGTTTCCGACCAATTAATTGAATAAGAATTAGAAGTAATATTTAAAATACTTTCGACATTAACGGTTCGCCTGATTTTTCCGACATAGTCAAAGGGAGAATCGTTTAGAAGCATATTGCGCATAATAGGCGTATAGGAGGAAGTTGTCATAAAAAAACATTCGTCTATATTGTTGTATACAATCTGGTAATCGACAGAAACGGATCTGATATTAGTCACAAATTTACGAATCTGGTAATGGATGGAAGAATCAGGAACCTGTATATTTCCGCTTTGACGAACTTCACCAAGATATTGAGATTCACCTGAAGGCATAACATTAACAAGAACGGGAATAGTTTTTTGCTGGCTGATAGAAACAAGAAAAAAAATTAAAGAGATGATGAATAAAAATATATTAAAAAAAGCGGATTTTCTCCATAAATTAACTTCTTTTGTTTTATCCAGTAAGATGTCAGCGTAAGCGGCATCCTGTCCTGAAGTTAAAGGATTAGGAATATCAAGAGATTTATAACTTGAACTTTTATGTTTGGGAGCCATTAATAATTATTTATATAAGAAGAATTTAATTCTGACGAGAATGTGCAATACTTTGATGATGTTCAACAAAACTACCATAAGCAGTTTGACCTGATTGACCGCCTTGTCCTCCCGGATTACGAGTAAGTCCTAAAGCACTAGCTGAAGCAGAATCTCTTATATCATGTCCAATACTTCCAAAAAAAGCGGAAGCTTGCGCACCGAAACCGCCTCCTTGTTCCTGAGCGTCTTGTCTTGCGGTGTTTGCGCTTATGAAACTTCCGGTAACCGCTTGAGCGCCTTTTTGAGTTGCTGCAGCAGCAGATTTTGCAATACCTCCGACAGCAGCAACTGCGGCGACAGCGCCGGCGGCTGCGGAGATGGCGCCTGTTGCGCTAAGGTTGGGAGTGCCTGTCAGAAGAGACTGCGCGATAGCCGGAGCGCTCTTGCAGATGTAAAAAAATAAAAGACAAACAAAAACAATAAAAATAATTTGATCTACACCGCCTGAGAAACCGGTTTCTGACATTATATGTAACAGCGAAACCATACCGTAAATGAGTAAAAAAATAGCGACATTACAAAGTAAAAGTTTTATAAAAAAGCCAATTATTGCGCCGATAAATTTTTCCGACATAAATTTTGAACCTTCCCAAATTGAAAGCGGAAAAAGAATAACGCCTACAGCGGCGACGAGCATAAATTCAAGGAAACAAATACAATATTCGAGTAAAGCAAAAGCGCCTGTGAAAATAATAAAAAATCCGCAGATTATTCCTATAAGGACGTTTTTAACATTATCTAAAAAACCTTGATCGGTAAAATTAAAACATTGGGAAGCAAGAAAAAATATGACACGCAAAAGGGCTGCAGGTGCGACGGTTTTATAAGTGAATCTGTAAATTGAATTATTATTTTTAATTTGAACGGTATTTGTTTCAGTAAAACCTGATTCAGAATAAAAAAGGAGAGTTTTATCTGTGGTTTCATAAACCTCTGATACTGTTTTTTTAATATGAGTTCTTCCTCCGCTGTCATAATTTACAAAATCATAAAATCTATCTTGAGTTTTATAAAAATGACTGCGGACAGAAGGGTAGACAGATTTTTCCGCCATATCAAAAGTCCATGAGGTAATAGCGCCGATGATATTGGGATAAGCAAAAATAACAATCAAGAAAAACAATGTGGCTTTTGAAATCTTAATTATATTTTCTTTTAATCCTTGACCTGTTAAGGCGTAATTAAGAGCGGCAGACAGAATTGCGATAAGTAAAACAATTCTTCCTATAACCATGGCTTGTCCTAAAAAAAATCCTTGAAGCTCAACAATTTTATCGATAACAAAGTAGAAGGCATCATTAAGAGAAGCGCCGAAAGAAGCCCATGATCCCATATAAAAATCTCCTATAAATTAATCTAAACGCGAAAATCCGTTTTCCGGCCAATCGGACAAAACCGGTCTGTCTTTAGGAGCTTGCTCCAGATAATATTTGACAGATTGATATTCGAGCATTGTGGCGTTTTGCATTGCCATATCATTTAAAGTTTTGTTAATATCGACAAGAGTTTCTGCTGCATAAACGAGAACTTCTTTATCGCCCATTTTTTTATCGGAAGGAAGCTTGCGGTCTTCTATAAGACGTTCTCTAATTTTATTGCCGTTAAGAATAGTTCTGACGTACCAGTCATTTTGAATATCGCGTGCGGCAAGACCTTCGCGGGCGATGGTGAGAGCTTTTTGCCTGAATGGCTGAACAAAAGTATAATTTGAAGGAGTGAGTCCTAATTCAAGCCACATAGCTCGTCTTTGATCTTCGGTATATTCACCTTCCCAAAATTCTTTACTGTGAGTACCGATACCGGTTACGATACCTTCGACATCCAGTAAATGAAAGGATTTATCCCCGACGCTGACCTGCATATTTTCAAAATGGGACATGGTTTGTTTTTCAAGATAAAGCTGACGGTTATAAAAATCAACAAAGTCATCCCAGCTTTTTATGTCTTGAATGCTGTTAAGGTTTTGCATAGTCGCGTTGACCTGATGACCGAGATTTTCGACCATAGCAATCATTTGTGTTAACTGTGCACCACTATCAGCTAACATGCTTACATAAGTAAGAGCTCGATCAATACCAGTGATCGTCATTAAAGTATTTAAAGCAGCATCAAAAACTAAAGCTTGACCAAATAAATTAAAACAAGAAAGAAAAAATAAAACAAGCAATAAAACAAATACCTTTTTCATAAAAGACCTCCAAAAATTTAATATATTCTTTACTTATGGATATAAAAAAAAAGGGCTGTCCAAGAAAACTTGAACAGCCCTTTTTAATGATTATATAATATATATTATTGTTTTACAAAACGTTCATATGTTGTATTTTCGACAGCTAATATATTATTTGTCACGTTTATTCGCCAATTATTACTGGTCATATATCCATTTTCTTTTCGTTCAATTATATAAACGGCTTGTCTCTGCCATACTCTAGCATAAATACCAGAACGAATATAAAAAGTTCCATTCATACCATTAATAACATGCATATAATCAACAGACCCCACTGTAGTAACCCATGTTCCTTGAAATAAATTATTTGGATCAGGCAATACTATATAATCGTCACTTATTGCTGCAGTACCAACACAACTAGAAAGTAAAATCCCAAAAATAAAAATACCGCAAACTAAAAAAATGCACATAATTTTTTTCATAACAAATCCTCCTAATAAGATAATAAATAATTATCTTATAGGAGAGAGCGGATTGTCAAGCATTAGTTTTTCAAAAAAAAATATTAAACAACCTGATCTAGGGTTAAGGTTTGATTATTCAAACGTTTATGAGCTGTTTTTACGGATATTTCACCTTTACGGAGTTCATCGATAAGTTCCTGAGAACCTTCTTTTAGCACTTTTTTAGCAAGATAAACGGTAGATCGGCTAACATTGTAATGTTTAGCGATTTTATCTGCGGTATAACCTTCACCGTCGCCGCTTTTGCCTTCCGAGAGTGATTTTACAGCGTCAAGGAATTCCGAATGGATAGGAATATATTTTTGAACGATTTGTAAATTTGCGGTATTTTTAGAAGAAGAGTTATCAGTAGTAATATCATGTATTACCTGCAAATCATGAGTATTGTTACTGACATGATAATTCCGTAAAACCGGAGCAGGGTCTATAGGCGAATAATCATCAAGAAAATTTTTATAGTTAATTCCTTTTGCATTAAATATTTCCGAGCATAAGGAGCTTCCCGGTTCAAATTTAGAAGCGAGTTCATCAAGTAAAGCATGGTCAGGAGCGCCTATGAGAGAGAGAGTAAGTTTACCGAGGTCGAGTTGAAACAGCCGTCTGCCGTTAGGGCTGGTATAAAAATAATCCTGTTTCATTGTAGAATTTGCAATAAGAAAAATTTCGGTGTCAGTTAATCCGAATTCACGGTAGACGGATTTCATACCTGCTGTTAAAGCTGAAGGATCGGCAAGATAAATACTTGTAAGGCATTGCTGAATGACCGTTGTTTTTAAAGGGGAGTTGACAACATCGGCAACATCCTGTGTAGCAAAAACAACGTAAACATTTTTCTTGCGTAAAACTTTAAGCCATTCGGTTATTTTATCAGCGAAGATTTCATTTTTTAAAAAGAGCCAGGCTTCATCAAGAACGAGCAAAGTAAAACGTCCGTCAAATTTTTTTTCTATAAAATTAAATAAATATACTAAAGCAGGGACAATACAATTTTCACCGCGGTTCATCAGGGATTCCATTTCGAGAGCTAAAAATCTAGTATTTAAAGATAAATCAGAAGCTTCCGAATCAAAAATTCTTCCGTATTTACCGCCTAGTATATAATCACCCAAACAATCATTTAAAACAGGTTTTTTAGTTTTTGGGTCTTGGTAATTTACATATTGAAGGAAAGTAGTAATAGTGCGTCTTTCAAAAGGAATTTCTCTCATGAGGTCGAGGCTGTTTTTAATTTCCGTACTCATAGGGGGAGTTATAGTTTCGCCTCCCATTCTGATACATATTTCAATAAAATCTTGAGCATCATTTAAATCCCTGTCTGTTTCTAAATCACGTAACGGCTGGAAGTTAATTCCCGCGGCATTCTCGGCGGAAGGTTCGTAAAAAAGACCGCCTGAAGCAAGACATATCTGTCTGCAGCTTCTTCCTTTATCGAAAACAATGACAAGAGAACCCGGATATTTAAAAGCCTGCATTTCGAGCAGGTTAAGTAAAGTTGATTTACCGCCGCCTGTGGGGCCGAAAATTTTAGTATGACCAACATCGCCGACACAAAGATTCAGAAAAAAAGGAGTACCTTCAACAGTAGAACAAACGATATGCGGAGCGCTGACGCCTGTTACATGAAGAGCATGTTGATTTTTTCTAAAACCAGCCCAAACAGAAGACAGCGGAACGATATGCGACATAGTATAAGACATAACAGGAGCGGAGCGGTAGTTGGAATAAATTTGACCCGGCATCATGCTTTTAAAAGCTTCTAAAGCGTTGAATTTCTCGTATTTCGCGGAGAATCCTTTACTGTTAATAATATTTTTAACTATGTCCGCTTTTTTCATGGCAATTTTTAAAGAAGTATCCCAAACCATAACACAAGTAGTAAGATAGCCAAGATAAGCCACATCATTTTCAATTTCAACGCCTGCGGCAATGGAGTCGGCTTCTTTGACACTTGCTCCGTGATTTAAGGCTTTAGTTTGTTCTCCGCCTGTGGATTCCGCGAAAGTCTGCAAGAAAGATTTTCTGCTGCCTCGATGCGATTTTTCTTTTTTTCTTGCTTCTTTAACGCCTTCTTCTTTATCTAAACAGATATAGCGCGTAACAAACCGGTAATCCAAGCGCGCACGGTTTAAGTTGTCGAGAATAGCGGGGTAAGTCTCATCGGGAAAATCATTAATGCCGATTATGGGAATGAAATAATCGCCTAATTTCATGGGCATAGAATTGTCCAGTTCGCAATCCGGAAGAATACGGTCCAGAAATATCTGTGTATGGGGAAAATTAATCGGATGATTATTAAAAGAAATTGCCGAATGCAAATATTCAATAGTTTCTTTATTGTTTAACTGAACGAGCAAAAGATTATTAGAAAGGAGATTAGCAACAGTATTTGATTCATTCACGAAATATTCGACATTTTGTTTTACACTAATTTCATCATTATCATCATTTACGCTTTTAATAAACATGGAAGATAATTTTTTTATATTTTCAGAAGGCGGTTTATAAGTAAAAGTGAGATAATAATAAGAATCAAAATGTTTACCCGCGGTATTAAACGCGATTTTCCGTTCCTGATCAATTAAGTAAGGAGCGAGAGTATCAAAAATTACATGAGGATACTGCTGAAGGCAAAAACGCTGGGCTTCAAAATGAAAAGCCCAGCCTGTACCAAGCCGCATGGCAAAGTCATTTACACGCAGAGCCAGGTTGTTGATGTCAACAGAACCTGAGGAATCGATATCGGGAGCGCGATAGGCAAAAGTTCGCTGCAAGATACCGTCTTTGTGAATAACGACTCCCTCATGGAATTTTGTAATAAAATTCCAGGGGAGAAGTTTGTGGAATGAATCTGTTGAAGTCATGGAATAAATTTATCCTTTTGCATTATATTATCCAGCACTATGTCAATGAACCATTGATCTAATTTAGTTAAATGACGCATCAGGAAGTAGAGTATCGCCAAAGGAACAGCAACATAATACATACCAAGACCGTAAATAAAAATCAGACCAAGCATAAAAATTAAAAATAATCCTGCTTGCGGTATGCCGCCGACAAGTTCTCTTTGCAAAAGAGAGCGGTGAACCGGCATTTTAAACGGACTCATATCAATCATACTTTTAGCTCTAAGAAGAAGCGGTAAAAACAGCGTCGACAATGAAAGTTGCTCCTGTAATAATTGCAATGCCGATACCGATGGCAATGATATTACGTTTCATTTTTTCATTATCTTTGTTAAAAGCATAAGCAACACCGCAGCCTGCAAGAAAACACATTAAAATAGTTTTTACTAATGGGCCTGTAAAAACACCAAGAATATTAGTACCAAGAGTAGTAAGTCCTTGCGGAACAAGATTTGAATTTTGTGCGAATAAATCAACGGAAGCCGCAAAGAGGAAAGGTAAAAACATGATTTTTTTGAATAAAGATTTCATAATAAACTCCTTAAAATTATTATTTGGGTTTTTTCCGATAGTTTACTGAACAAAGGCCGTTATATCATAATGCTGCCTCCTGTATTTCTTTAACAGTTAACGCTTCATCGACAACCGGACCGAAACCGGGCTTACTGTGCAGATGAACGATCAAATGGATACTGTTGGATATATCCGGTAAAGTACCTTTAATAATTTGCCGCAGTAACCCTTCAATGCGGGGAATTGTAGATGAAGAATTATTTGCATGAATTGTAGTAATTCCGGAATGACCTGTGTTCCAGGCTTCAAGGAGCTCAACAGCAACTTCACCGGAGCGTAATTCACCGAAAATAATATATTTCGGAGTCCAGCGCAAAGCGGTTTGAATAGCGTCAACCGCTTGATCTTTTCTGATATAAAGCTGAGTTTTATAAGGGTTACTGCATTGCAGTTCATAAGTGTCTTCGACAATGTACATGCGCTGATCCGGATCAACTTCCTGTAATTTTTCAAGGCAAGCGTTTGTAAAAGTAGTTTTACCGCTACCGGTTGATCCTGATATAACAATATTGCTGCCTGTTTTAATGTGATGTACGATTTTATCGTATAAATCCTGAGAGACTCTGTTTTGTTCAAGATAATTTTCAAGAGTAAAAATAACATCGGCAGGACGTCTAAAAGTAATTTCAGGAGAAGTTAACCAAGGGTCTATAATAGCAGTAGTTCTGATATTATATTTTGGAATAATACTTTCAAGGGTGGGACGTTTCCATTTATCAATAGGGATGTCAACGACACTTGAAAGACTGTTAATTATTCTTAAACGTTCCGAAGAAGACAGAGTAATACCGGTTTCATAGGAAGATTTTCCGAATTCTTTTACACATACATTACCGCCGCTGTAAATATAAATATCAGTTACGGTTTTAGTTTCAAAAAACGGGATAAGTTTATGCAAATCTCCCAAGAGATTCTGCATCAGGCGTTTTTGACGTTCGAGTTCTTCTACTTCATTTGCCATAATAGTTATTCCGAATCTTCCGAAAAATATTTATGAAGGAGGCGTTCAAAGAACGGCGGTTCATTTTTTAAAGTTTCCTGAAATGAATTAAAAAATTTATTATGTCTGTTTTTAGCGGAGTCTAAAGCGGCTTGTTTAAACTGCTGATCGATTTCAGGATGATAGGCTAAATTATTAATATTCATGAAACAGATATAACTAAAAATGATATTAATCATGTCACGTAATTCAATTAATTTATCCTGTGTCAATTTAATACCCTGTAATTTTAAAGTTTCATCTTCATAATCAGAATAAATATACTTCGCTATAGCCTGCCTTACTAATTCGTTGGCGCTTTCAATTCCCTTGTCTCTGCAATAAGAATTCATATCGTTCTCAAGTTTACTTGTGAGAGTAATGAGTATTTTTTTGCCGTCAAGGCGTTTAGGAATTTTTTTCATTATAAAAAGTTGGAAGAATTATTATTATCTTCGCCGATTACTCTAATATTCGAAGGTTTATTATTTAATGAATCATCCTGCTCATCATATAAATCGCTAAGGGTGCTCCACATTGAAGCGATATCGTCATCAGACATCGGGTTTGATTGCCGGTATTCACCGTGAACAAACCAGCAGCGTTTGTTTAATTTTTCGATAGTTGATTTTGCCAATTTCAAAGCATCGTCTCGTGTTGAAAAAGCCGGGACAGGTAATTTTGTTTTAGGGTCTGTTTCAATTCTGGATTTAAAAACAGGGTCTTCGTAGTAGACGTTCTTTTTACCTATATACGGCGGATAACCTTGGCAAAGTAAAATAAATTGGTCGAGAGGAAGTTTCATAATTTCGTCAGCGTTCATAAGATTACGTTCCTGCTCCTGTGATGATAAACTTTTGTTTCCATAACCGACTTGTGATTTGCCTCCGGAATAACTTATTGTAGCGCGGCTAATCGATTCTTTGCCAAGAATTTTTGAAATAAGTTCGGCGCTTTCATATTCACCGGAGCCCGGTGCGTAAATAATATTATTACGGCAGTGAGCCAGGAAAGAATGATCTTTTGTATAGATTTTATTTAATTGATTTAAAGATTGAAAAATTAAAAAGTAATGAATACCGAATCCGTTATGAATGCCCATATTCATTTCAAGTTCATCCATACGGCCGAGTTTATCAAATTCATCAAGGATAAATAATAAAGGAACTTTAAACTTTCTGTTAGCCGCGCTTGTTTCTCCGCTGGTAAAGCGACGTGCGAACAGAGTTACAAACATACGAATTAAAGGAGCAATACGCTGTACATCATTATACTGAATAGTAAGATATAATGAAATCGGCACTTTGGTTTCAGCAAATTCATCGATATAAAATTCAGAATTCCATGTATTTCTCGCTATTTTAGGATCGGCAAAAACAGCGAGAGCATTATTTACTGTAGACAACATCGATCCGCCTTCATCGTCAGGTCTGTTACGCTGTGCAGTGGCGCCTTCGACAACCGATTGATGAATCATGTCATCACCATGATCTGAATTAATCATTAAATCATAAATATATTTTTTATTATTCGGATTTGTTGGATCTCCTTGTGACAGGAATTTTCTGCATCCTGGCAGACTTTTATCTTTCCAGTCAGAACAAAGACAATGGAGTATTAAAGAAGTGAGAAAATCCTTAGCGCCGGTTCTAAAATGTTCCGAAGAAGCATTTCCGCCGCCTTCAGCGGGTGTTGTTAAAATATCAGCAATCAGGTTAGCGTCCGCGAAAGCATCTTCGCCGCTTCTTATTTCCATCATTGGATTAAAATGATGACCTTTATCACCTGTAGGTTCCCAGCGGTATACTTTACCAAACTTTGAACGGAATCCTGATGAATAATTAAAATTTTCCCCTTTAAAATCAAGAACAATAACACTTCCCGGATATGATAATAATGTCGGAATAACGCAAGATACGCCTTTGCCGCTGCGAGTAGGCGCGGATAACACGGTATTATAAATACCGCTTTGAATAATTTTTTGTGACGGTTTTTTCAGATGTAAAACAACACTGTCTTTTATTGAATCGTAAGAAGCAAATAATTTAGCATTGGCAAGCTGACCGAGTATCATGCCTCCTTTATTTTGTAAAACCCCGGCTTTTATTAAATCTTTTTTTGAAGCCCATCTGGCTGTACCAAAGATATTTAATTGTCCGTTTTTAACTAAAATAAATTCAATTAAAAAATAAAAGAGAATAGAAATGCCGGATATTATACCTGTTGATTTCATGGCATTATAAAGATAAGGATGAATGTCAGTTCTTTTATAGTAAATAAGAAGCCAATAAAAAATTAAAAACGGATTATATAATGGATATACAAAATTTCCAAATCGGACTGTATAAAGCGGCTCACTGACCCATCCGGGATTATATTCGACAGAACGCGCGAATATTTGGGTTGCTGACCATATTCCTGCAAAGAGAGCTGCAATAGTAATAATTTTCAGAAAGAGCATTAAACTCTGTTCGTCTTTAACATCACGAGGTTTATCGCGGCGAAATTCATTATCTGTCATTTGTTATCCTTGTATTTTATTTTTTTAAAATAAACTAAGGTGTATAATAAAAAATATAAAAGTCCGTAAATCATACTGCTTAAAATATCAAGATTATAATCTCTAAAAAGGAAATATATTAAAACAGTAAAGCCTGAATAAAAACAAGTGTGGAAAAAAATATTCTTAAATATTTTTTTCTTTAAATTTTGTTTTTTTTGATGTTTTACTAATGAGTCATCATATTCTGCACCGGGATAATCTTTATCCAGTTCATGAGAAGCGTTTTTGATATCTTGATCGTTAGAAAAATCAGTAATCATTGATATTTATGTAAAAAAATGCAGATGTTCCAAAAGTTGAAGTTTTGGAAAAGCCTCACTTAATTAAAATAAATTATCTGCGTCAGGATCGGATAAAGTATAGAGATGTTTATCACCGTTTTTATCATACCATTCGTGTGAGGATGTGATGATCTGATGGTCGTTAGTGTAAAACATTGCCGCAAGAATAGTTCTGTATTCGCTGCCATGCCATGCACGTTCTTTCATGAGAGGATCATCCTGCATTCTGCAGTACCATTCGCCGTTATCGACGTGTTTACGGAGAGCGTCTTTGACAGCCCACCAATAAACGCCGAACATTTTATACATTTCTTTATTGCTTTTTAACATTTTTACGATATTATGCGCTTGAATGTTGGCATACATATTTTTGTCGAGTTTGACTTTTAAATCGAGTTCATCGACTAATTCGTTACTGTAGTACATTGGTTACCTCTTATCTTGGTACTGAACGGTTATTTTCTGAATCTAAAGAAATACCTTGTACAAAATTATTATTTCTTTTTTGATTTAATATTTTAATAAGCTCTTTAGCTCTCAAATTAACAATATACACTAATTTATCTTTTTTATCTTTATTGATATTTTCGTTTTTATATAACACATCGCCAACTATATTGCCGATGTCTTTAAATTT